>OMKS01000196.1_pt1 | contig 54786 bp, 53 predicted proteins | sample 1674721 | NCBI WGS metagenome assembly OMKS01 (sample SAMN06264996, study PRJEB25208) | sediment metagenome | isolation source: hot spring sediment | place: USA: California | collected 2014-09-02 | reverse complement strand
GGGCACCAATTGACCCGTAATATACACGTAAATAATTACTATATCAATGTGTTTTACTTTTTCAGGAGGCTCTAACTTAGGAAAATATTATTCTGTTTGGAGATTGTAATTTTATGAGAACATTTTTTTTGCATTGGGGTTGATGGAGAGAAAAAATTTGCGTCGATAGAATTTTGTTCATGGATTATGAATTGAGAAAGGAAGGATATCAGTCAAAATTGCCAAATGCTATCTTGCAGAGAGTAATGCACATGATAGAGTGTCCAATTAGTGTCCATCTGGAAACGATAACTCGTTAAAATATTGGATGTAAGATCTAATATCGTAACCTGGTCGTGCTCTTGAACGGCGTAAACGAATTTCTCATTAACGGAATGTCTGTGAACCCAAAGAAAAATACTGATCTGCATACCTGTCGGTGCCGTTTTTTCGAAATTTCCTATCATCGCGAAACCCGTGTATGGTGAACCTGCTTTCCCCTCTTGGTTCCTCTTGCGGCAGAAATATCAACATTTGACCAAATAATGACACTTTTCGTTTGCAAATCCACAATATGGATTCACGTATTCATCCGAAAACAAAGCATATATTCTCATTTTTTAAACTGGCATTACTTGTGCAAAACTTTATCGGCAACACGATCGGTTTCTCGCGGTCAGGATCTGACATGGAAATTTTGATATCTTATGTGCACATGCACTACTGCTTTCCAATGAATCTTGCACCATGAGGACTTCGACCGTCGATCAAAAAAATTATTCAGTGGAGGGATCCTATGAAGGATGTTGTAATCGTATCCGCATGCCGTACCCCTATCGGCGTCTTCGGGGGCAGTCTCAAAAATGTGCATGCGGCGCATTTGGGAAGTATTATCATGAAAGAGGCCATCAGACGGGCCGGTATCAGCGCTGATCTCATTGATGATATACGTTTCGGTAATTGTATGCCGCCGTACGATGCCATGAACCTTGCCCGTAATTGCGCGCTTCTTGCGGGTATCCCGGAAACGGTTACGGCAGTTACGGTGAACCGCGTGTGTATTTCCGGTATGGAAGCGACGATTTCCGGTATGGCTCAGATTCAGGCGGGACTTTCCGACGTCATTCTCTGCGGCGGGGTCGAACACATGTCCGGCGTCGCCTATGCCGTGAACAAGGCCCGGTGGGGGTGCCGTCTTCAGAATACGTCCTTCGACGATATGCTGATCGAAGGTCTTATGTGCGGTACACGACTGATTCCCCATCCCGAAGAAGGGCCGGTTAAGGACGGCATCATGGATATGTTCAAGGGTAAACCCTACATTATGGGACATACCGCCGAATTCATCGCCCAGATGTACGACATCAGCCGGGAAGAGATGGATGAAGTGGCGGTGCGCAGTCACAATAATGCGGAACGGGCCAATGTGGAAGGGGATTTTGCAGAAGAGATCATGCCCGTTGAAATTCCCCAGAAAAAAGGTAAGCCGCCGAAGATCTTTGATAAGGATGAACATTTCCGCCCCGGCGCGACTATTGAGGATCTCAGATCGCTTCCCCCGGCATTTATCCCGAAGGCCGGTAAAGTGACCGCCGGTAATTCGTCGGGCATTAACGACGGAGCCAGTGCAATGATTATTATGTCCGCCGACAAGGCAAAGGAACTGGGCCTTACCCCGATCGCAAGAATTAAGGCAGTCGGTTACGGGGGATGCCATCCGTCGGTTATGGGATTGAGTCCCACCCCTGCAGTGAAACAGCTCCTCGACCGATCCGGATTCAAGCTGGACGACTTCGAGCTTATCGAACTGAATGAGGCTTTTGCTGCTCAATATATCGGATGCGAACGTGAATTAGGGTTGAATCGTGAGATTACGAATGTGAACGGGTCCGGAATCGGTCTGGGGCACCCCGTCGGCGCAACGGGCAATCGGATCATGGTATCGCTCATGTATGCCATGAAAAACCGGGGTAAGACACTCGGACTGGCCACGCTGTGCGGCGGCGGCGGCGTTTCCATGGCGACTGCCATCGAAATGCTCTAAAAGCGAAACATGCCCATGGTAATTTATGGGCCTGTATGATATATAGGGACGTCCGTCCGGACGGAGAGAATGAGGGGGTTGCAATAACCCCCTCATTTTTATCTCAGGAAAGGAGTGTTGTTGCAACGTGACCATTGCAGATAAAATAAATCCTCTCAATACATTTCGGGGTGCTTCCCGGTATGTCCTTGATGAAGAACTGGCAAAAATTGTCAATGTGTCCATAGCCATTGAAATGCCTTTGCTGCTCAAGGGGGAACCTGGAACGGGAAAGTCGATGCTTGCATATGCCATTGCCGAAAGCCTGGGCATGCCGCTCATCGTGCTCAACGTGAAATCGAGCATGAAACTGGTTGACGCGCTCTATCAATATGATACTCTGACGCGACTGAATGACAGCCGTTTCGGTGACTCAACAAGGAATGTCAGCAATATAGAAGAGTACATCACAATGGGGAAAATCGGTCAGGCGTTTGTCGCCGATAATCGGACTGTCCTGTTGATCGATGAAATCGACAAGGCCGATACGGATTTTCAGGATGATATGCTTGATGTTCTTGACCAGATGCAATTCGATATCATTGAAATCGATAAGACGATCTCGGCGGTTCACCGGCCTGTCGTTGTTATCACGTCGAACGCGAAAAAGGATCTTTCAGACCCCTTCCTGGGCCGGTGCAACTTTCATCATATCGCTTTTCCCGATTCAGATATGATGCGGCGCATCATCAACGTTCATTTCCCCAACTTACAGGGGGATATGGTGCGGGCCTGCGTCGATGCATTCTACCGCCTGAGGGACATTGAAGGAATCGAAAAAAAACCGGCAACCCGGGAATTGATAAACTGGATTCGCGCTCTTAAATCCGACCCCGATTTTGTACTGTCGGAGCTTCGCCGCGGAGATGTGCCGTATCTGGGCGTCCTGTTCAAAAAAAGTCCCGACATGCACATTGCCTCACGGAGAATCGCTCAGATGATACGATGAAGGATTGATCGTGTTTATTGATTTTTTTTATACATTGCGAGACCGGGGCGTGCCCGTCACGCCCACGTCGTTTCTCAGGCTCCATCGGGTGCTGTCTCTGGGGCTGATTCACTCCGTTGATGAATTTTACACCGTGGCCCGTTCCATCCTGGTCAAGAGTGAGCGGTATTTTGACATTTACGATCAAGTGTTTGCAAGCCGGTTTCATGGTGTGGAACTGCAGGAACCGGGTGACGAAGAACTGTCGGAGCTGGCGAAACTGCTGCTGGACGAGTGGCTGAAAAATCCGCGGCAGGTGGCGGATGCACTCGGCGTTGACGAGGAGGAACTTGCCCGTCTGTCTCCTGAAGAGCTGATCAAGTATTTCTTCGATCGTCTGAAAGAACAGACGGAGGCTCATCACGGAGGAAATAAGTGGATCGGAACGGGGGGCACCTCGCCGGTGGGACATTCCGGCTATCATCCCGGCGGAATGCGGGTGGGCGGCGTCTCACGGAATAAGTCGGCGGTAAAAGTCGCCTTGGAACGCCGGTACAGAGACTATTCCCAGGAGGGACCGCTTACCCGGTCCCAGATCGGAGAAGCGTTGAAACGACTCCGTCGAATGGTTCCCGTGGGGCCAAAGGACGTTGTGAACGTTGACAAAACGATCTATGAAACGATCCGCAACGGGGGGGAAATCGATATTGTTTATGATCGCCGCCTTCGGGATCGAATCAAGGTTATCCTTATGATAGACAACGGCGGGTGGTCCATGGACCCCTATATCGATCTGGTGCAGACGCTTTTCCATTATGTGAGAGCCCAGTTCAAGGATCTGACGATCTATTTCTTTCATAACACCATCTACGATGAGATCTGGCTGGATCCCCAGCGATGGAACAAACCGGAGAAAACCCTCGCGTTTGCGGCAAAAGATCCGGAAACCAGGCTTATCATCGTCGGCGATGCCAGTATGGCCCCGTTTGAGCTGACGAGCAAAAAAGGATATATCTACCTGAGCAGCATGTGGACCCGGCCAAGCATCGAAAATCTTCAGCTTCTATCAAAAACCTTTCCCCATGCCGTGTGGCTCAACCCCCGGCCCGCCTGTGAATGGTGGGATGCCTGGTCGATCGACATTATTCGGCAGGTATTCCCCATGTATGAGCTGACCCTGGACGGTCTGGACAAGGCGGTGGGGTATCTCATGTCACGGAATTGATCAAGTTCACGGTCTGGTCGTTCATGGTTCGCAATTGCAGCATCCCCCGCGCAACGAGTTGTCCCCGGTGAATCACAGATCCTTCAGTTCCTCGAAGTGTTCGGCGATATTTTCGCAGTGATCCGATATTCTCTCGAAATGTATCAGCATTTCCACAAAAAGCGGTCCCGCCTCGGGATGGCAGATTCGCTGATACAACCGTTCCAGGTGTCGGTCTTTATATTCTTTAAAGATGCTGTCGACTTCTTCTTCCCTTCGAAATATCCTGGCAATTGCCTGTTCATCTCTTTGTGCAATGAGTGATGCCACGTCTTGAAGATTTTCTTCCACCAATGTTTCGAATTTCCGAAGATCGGCACGGGCCATGTCGGTAAAGGAAAGCCGCCGCCGCTTTGATTGCTCTGACAGCAGGGCCAGACTGAGGGCATGATCTCCGATCCGTTCTATGTCATCGGTGAGCTGAGAATAGAGAACAAGGTAGTGTGTCAGGATGGGAGACAATGAGCTTTCCGAGATTCTACAGAGGTAGTCCCCGATTTCTCTGCGAAGTGCGTCCACGCCGAATTCCATGTACATGACATCATTTTTCCCCGCATCGTTATACTCCTCAATGAGAGAAACACTCTTAGTGAACATCCTGGCGGCTAGAGCGATCTGTCTTCCCAGTTCTTTTCTAACACACTCGAAAGCCGCTTGTGCCTGGGACAGACATCTTTCATCGAGATGTTCGGGCCAGAGGGACAGAACGTCCCCTTTGCCGGGCATGAGAGTGACAATTATTCGGGTTATGGGTTTGAGAAAGGGAATGACGAGGATGACGATGGCAATATTAAAAAAGAAGTGACCATAGGCGATCTGCTGTGCCGTATTCAGCGTGAGAACCTTCAGGAAGGTAATGAAAAACGGCAGGATGATCATGCATGTGACGACCCCGATGAGTTTAAAGAGAAAGTGTGCCGCGGCAGTCCGCTTTCCGTTGATATTTGCCGCCAGCGATGCCAGGAGCGCCGTGGCTGCGGTGCCGACATTGGACCCGAAGATTATGGGAAGGGCCGTCTCGATGGTCACCAGATTATATTGAGCAAGGATGGCGAGAATGGCAATCGGAATAGCCGAGGATTGAATCAGGGCGGTAATGATGAGTCCGATGATAAGTCCGGTCAGGGGATTATGCTGTGTCCTGATGAAATGAATGAATGTCTCGTTGCTTTTCAACGGAGCGGTGGCTTGTGATACAAGGCTTAATCCGAAAAAGATCAGACCGAAATAGAAGATTGCTATGCCCACATGTTTCCATGAGTTTTTCCCGGCCATCCACATGAGAGCGCCCGCGAGAATAAAGACGGGAGATATATCCGTAAATTTCCAGACGACCAGTTGTACCGTTATGGTTGTGCCGATATCGGCGCCGAGTATAATGCCGAGGGAATGATAAAAACTGATCAACCCGGCGCTGACGAGACCGACGGTCAGGACGGACGTTGCCGAGCTGCTTTGAAAGAGTATGGTTGTCACGAATCCCGTCACAACTCCGTGAACGGGTGTCCTGACGGATAGTTTGAAATACTCGCGAAGGCGAATATTTGTTAATCGACGCTGAACCGTCTCGCTCAGCCTGATCATTCCGAAGATAAAAAAAATGATGCCGGTGCTGAAAAGAAGAAGTCCCTTGATCATAATCCCTGTCCGGAAGCCTTTATTAGTGTTTGTATCATACCGATACTCCCTTGGGAAGCCGTTTCACCGCCGCTGATCGCTGATCGGTACCAGGATGCGGCCGGTGATGAATGGCAGAATTATATAGGATATATCGTACCGGTGGCATTGATTCTGTAATGAAAAGGCGGGAAAACACAGGAGATGTTGATGTGTCGGTACCGAACAGCAATTTCACAAAAGACCGACGACTGAGAGCTGATTCCCCGGGCATTTACAGTATCTGGCTCAGAAACAGCTTCGTCCGGTCATGGGTGGGATTGGTGAAAAAGTGGTCGGGTGGTCCGACTTCGATGATTGCTCCGTGGTCCATGAAGATGACCCGATCGGCAACCTGCCGGGCGAAGCCCATCTCATGCGATACGACGATCATGGTCATTCCTTCTTGAGCCAGTTTGACCATGACATCGAGAACCTCGCCGATCATTTCGGGATCAAGCGCCGATGTGGGCTCGTCGAACAGCATGATTTTCGGCTTCATCGCCAGGGCGCGGGCGATGGCAACCCGTTGCTGCTGACCTCCCGAAAGCTTTCCGGGATACTGGTCGACCTTGTCGGTAATGCCGACTTTTTTGAGCAGTTCCATGGAGATTTTTGTCGCGTCCCCCTTGGAACGCTTTCGAACGACCGTCTGGGCAAGATTCAAATTGTCAAAAACCGTTTTATGGGGGAACACATTAAACGATTGAAATACCATGCCGACTTCTTCGCGAACCTTGTTAATATCGGTCTTTTCATCGTGGACCGAATATCCGTCAACGATGATCTGTCCCGCATCGATTTTTTCGAGTCGATTGATTGATCGCAGAAGCGTACTTTTCCCCGACCCGCTCGGTCCGATGATGACGACTTTCTCGCCGTCGTATATATCGAGAGAAACGTTGTCCAGGGCCTTGAGCGTTCCGAAGAACTTATAAACATTTTGTATTCGGACAATGGCTTTGCTGCTAGTCGACATTGATGCGCTCCTCCATGATACTTACCAATTTTGACAAGACGAGGGTGATGACGAGATAGACAAGGGCGACCATGGTGTACGTTTCAAAATACGTGAACGATTCCGATGCGAATTCCCGTCCCCGTCTGAGCAGATCCGATACGGCGAGAATCGAAACAAGGGATGAATCTTTCAAAAGCGCCACGAATTCGTTGCCGACGGGAGGCAGAATCGTTTTGAAAGCCTGCGGCAGAATGACGTGTATCATCGCCTGTTGATATGACATTCCCAGTGAACGGGCCGCTTCCATCTGTCCCCGGGGTATCGATTCGATGCCCGCCCGGAATATCTCACCCATATATGCCCCGTAACAGACCGCCATGGCGATGACGGCGCTTGCCATTGCAGGAAGGTTGACAAAACGGCCCAGGGCGAAATAGATATAAAAGAGTTGCACGAGCAGCGGAATGCCCCGGATGACTTCCACATACAGCGATGCAATTCCGTTGATGATCCTGTTTTTCGATATTCTCCCCAGTCCGGTAAAGAGCCCGATGATCAGGGCGAGAACAATCGCTTCGATGGTAACCTGAAAGGTAACCAGGATCCCGTCCGGGAGAAATTGCAGAATCTTCCAGTAGGGATCGCTGTGAACTATTGCCAGGTAGGCGATGATGGCGAGAGCTCCGAAGAAGGCGACTCTCCACGCGGTAAACAGCCCGACGTCTTTCCTTCTTGGAATCGCCGGGCCGTCGGTAACCGCTATGACTGTTTTTTTGTGTTCAGCGACAGGGTCTTGTTTGTATTTTATCTCAGCCACTTATTCTCCAGTTGCTTATCGATGCCTTTTGCCTGGACGGCTTTGATTCCCTTGTTAATAAGATTGAGGAGCTTTTTGTTTCCTTTTCGTACGACGATGCCGTAATATTCATCGGTAAACGGTTCGCCGACGATTTTGAATTTTTCCTTATATTCTTCCCGCTGCAGGGCATAATTTGCCGCAACGGGCGTGTCGCAGACAATGCCGTTAATACGGCCGGCCGCCATGTCTTCGAATGCAAGGCCGATTTCATCGTAGGCCTTGAGTTCGACTCCCTCTGTTTTTTTGATTTCGAACGATCCGGTCGTGCCGATCTGGGCGCCAACTTTTCCGCCTTTCAACTCAGCCAGCTTAACGACCTCTGATTCCTTGGGCACGACGAGAATCTGGCCCGCATTGATGTAAGGAAGTGAAAAGTCCATAGTTTTCTGCCGCTCTTCGGTTATCGTCACGGATGATATGATTGCATCATACTTGCCCGCAGCGATGCCGGCGAAAATTCCATCCCATGCGGTGTTTTTGAATGTGACCTCGAATCCCGCCTCGTTGGCGACGGCCGTGAGAAAATCAATGTCGAATCCGACAATATTTTTGTTTTCATCCACCATTTCCATGGGCGGCCACGTTGCATCCGTTGCAACCGTTATGGATATCTTTTTTGCTGCCGGGGCATTGCCCGGGACCATCGGCACAACGAACAGGGCGACCGCTACAAACAGAACTGCCATGATACGGAATATTTTCATACGTTCCTCCTCTAAAAGAGTGATAAAAACTGCATATACTTACTATCCGGTGTGTTTGCTTGTCAAGGCAGAAATACCCGGAGGGCTATCATCATTTGATTTTCATTGTATTCGGTGGAGAGAGGGGATATAACGGACACGCTGGAATTTCGGGTGCCGTGCATCCGGACAGTTTAGAACAGTCTCATCTTGAGAGTTTTTCAACGGCCTGTAGGGTGGTGTCTTTGTCGGGATTCAAGGGGCCAAGGGTTCAAGGGTTCGAGGATTCGAGGGACATGCCGGGAAGGTATCTGGAATGCTTAAACAACAGTTGAATCGATTCGGTAGGATCGGTGCCGACTTGATGCTGCTTATCGTTACCTTCTTCTGGGGCGCCACATTTATCCTGGTGAAAGACGCCATAGTGAAAGTCGGTGTTTTCGTATTTTTGATACAGCGGTTTATCCCGGCATTTGTCTTTCTTCTGATCGTCTGCCTGGTCTTTCGACGACCTGTTACGGTTCAGTTGATCAGACGGGGAATTGTCCTCGGAACCATTCTGTTCGGAGCCTTTGCATTCCAGACCATCGCTCTGTTGCACACGTCGGCATCAAATACGGCGTTTCTGACGGGACTGAATGTTGTCCTGGTTCCGATCGTCAGCGCATTCATTTTCAGGCACGCCGTCACGACACATATGAAGGCGGGGGTTCTGCTTGCCGCTCTTGGTCTCTTCTTCCTCTGTACGAACGGGGCGTGGTCGTTCAACCGCGGGGATTCTCTGGCGGGCATGTGTGCGGTGTGTGTCGCTCTCCATGTTATGTTTACCGGAGCGTATGCCCGGAGGGAAGATATTTACTGGTTGACGACCATTCAGCTCGGCACAGTCGCAATCTTCAGCGCCGGCACGGCCGTCATGCTGGGAGACGGAAACGACGTCATCACATGGCACCCCGATATACTGCGGGCTCTTATCTTCTGTATCGTCTTCGCCACGGTTTTTGCATATATCGTCCAGACGTCGATGCAGCGGTATACAACACCGACGCATACGGCGCTGATTTTCTGCATGGAACCAGTCTTTGCGGTGCTGTTCGCCTATTGGATGATCAATGAGCAGTGGGGACTCTGGAGACTCATCGGCGCCGTTCTTATTCTTGCCGGCATGATCATTTCCGAAGCATCGGATGTCTCATGCGATATCATTGAAAAAACGGAGCATTACGGCGATATGAGTCGAGAAAAAGCTTGACCGTATTTATTATTAATATTATATATTTATTAAGATTGGCGATGGTGTGATCGTTACAGCAAAGGAGGTGATGGACTGACGTCTGTACATTACGACGCTCAACGGACCTTACCGGATCTATGATGTGTTCTCACCTGTTCCGCATCCCCCTCGTCTGAACCTTCCTGACGCATATCTTGCATGATTGACTTCACCGGCGCCGCGTTTCCTGTCTGACACGCTTAATTATGAAACCTCATCTCTTTTTCCACGGGGAGCGACGAGTATCCCTCTAATTGAATTCTGATGTCTGCGTTCCGCGGCACGTGATACGGAAAATGGATTTTGTTGATTGACCATTGTCCTCGATCGCCGGTTGCCGTTCTGCCGGAGAATGAGAGTATCAGGCTGTGACATGAAATGTGACTGCGCGGTAAAACACGTCAGCCATAAGAAAGGAGGTTAGAACAATGTTGGAGAAAGTATTATATCCGACCGATTTTTCTGACGTGGCAATGAAGGCCTTTCAATTCGTGAAACAATTGAACAAGTGCGGTGTCAGGGAAGTCGTGATTCTCCATGTCGTTGACCAGAGGAGTGTCGATGCGCTGGCCATATACACCGATCGTGATTTCCTGGGAATAGAGAAAGCGTGGGAGGAGAATGTGATGGAGCAGATCCGTCCCATGGAAGATGAATTGAAGGAATTGGGATTTCAGGTCACGGTTCGCATCGAGAAGGATGTTCCCTTCAGCAGCATATTGAAGGTTGAAGAGGAGGAAGATGTTTCGGTCATTGTCATCGGATCTCACGGGAAGAGCAATGTCAAAGAGATGCTCCTCGGGTCGGTTTCTGAAAAGGTCGTAAGGAAAGCCCGCAAGCCTGTCCTTGTCGTCAAGCGGTAACAAAACGGTTCATTGATTAGAAAGGATTTGATATTACTGATGATAATGAATATCGGCTGACCCCGGAATGTATTCCGGGGTCCTTTTGTACCCGGAGGTGACCTCGAATCTTTTCCGGTTTCCGAAAAAACATGCATGGACGGATTTTAAAATTGAAGGAGGAGGTGCCATGAAAGCATTCGTCGGCAAGCTAATCGACACAACGCGATACCATTCCGATCAGATTTCCCGAGAATGGGCCAGGGCCGTCAGGTCAAATCCAAGGACACCGTCATATCATTCGCTTTCGGAAGATGTCTGTGTCCGTCATGCCGTTAGTTTCTATAAAAATCTCAGACAGATGCTTTTCAGTGAAAAGCCTTACATCGAGGTGAGAGACTATTTTACACTCTATGCCGAAGAGCGGCACAAGGAGGGGATTCCCCTTCATGAAGCTGTCTATGCCCTCATCATGATGCGGCGGCAATTATGGCTCTTTGCGGATTTTCAGGGACCGTTTCTTTCCGGTCTCGATAAAGAACAGGCCGTAGGGGCGATCAATACGACGATACGCATATTTGACCACGGCATCTACCTTATCATCAAAACATATGGGCAATTGAGTGGATGAGCTTTTCGGCATCACTCCGCACTCTCAAGGAGGAGGGTCGATTCAGCCATTGTGCATTATCCTGCGCAACGCATCATGAAGAGATTGTTTGTCGTGACTGATCCGGCGACGAGTCGGCGGGGGCGACATCAACCAGTCATGAAGCGATATCGTATCCGGTACATGCTCATCCTCCACAACGGTTGTGATTCTCAGTCTCCGGGGTCCCGCCGTGACAATCAGCGACCGTGTAAGTGGTGACAATCTCACAGCCGACAGCTCATTCGCTGGAATAAATAACTTTTCTATGGCGGATGTCATGGTGAAACCCTGAGTGGAAACTTCAATATAGTATCCCTCATGGCTTCTGATATACATGAGATACAGCAGTCCGAGTAATGTCGGAATGGATAAAGCCAACGCAAGACCTCCATATTGGACAAGAAGATTCAAGAAGAAAACGATGGCTTCGACCACCGTTTTAAAGATTGTCGGCGCTTGAATGACTTTCGACTGGTATGTTGAAATTATCCACGTTGCCAGGTCGGTTTTCACAAAGAGGAAGAGGACAGTCACGGCCTGCACGGCGACAATAACCGCCAGCTTTGTCCGTGCCCAGCGGCGGTGAGAGAAATGGAAACGCCGCCCCCGGCGCGGGTCTTTCCATCGCGGACCCCGCAGGGCTGAAACCATCTGGTAATGAATGGCCTCGAACAGGGAATACATGACCGGGACGACGATAAGCGTCAGAAGTGTCGCGAAGGCAATTCCGAAAATGATGACGACCCCGAGCCCCTCCCACAATTCATCTGTTATCGTTAAGGTAACGAGTCCCCCCATGGTCGTCAGGGTGGTTGAAATGATCGGTCTGAGACGATGACGGCCCGCCGCGACAACTGCCTCATACATATCCCGGCCCGAACGGCGGAGCCGATTGATACGGTCGACCAGGACAATCGAATCATTTACAACGATGCCCCCCAGGCCCACCAGTCCGATGAAGCTCATGATCGAGAAATTATTTCCAGTCACCAGCAGGCCCACCATCGCGCCCAGGATCGAGAGGGGGAGGGCAAAGATGATGGCGAAAGGTTGAAAGAACGAGTTGAATTGAGCGACGAGAAGCGTCAGAATCAGGATGAACGATACAAGATAGGCAAGTTTCAGGCTGCCGAACGATTCTTCAGTTTCCTGGATATCGCCGGCAAAGGAAACTGAATATCCCGCCGGCATCTGATAGCGGCTGACCTGTTCCTGCAGATCCCTGGTGATTTCCACGGCGGAGCGGTCCTGGTTCTGGCCGGTGATACGAACGACACGGCGACGGTCGATATGACGGATGCTGTTGACTCCTTGACCTTGAGCAATCGTTACGAAATTACTCAGGGGAACCAGGCTTCCATTGATGGAACGTACCATAATCTTGTCCATCATTTCCACGCCGGTCCTTACATGAGGCGAAAATCGGACGGTCAGGTCATACTTTTTCGAGACGTCGAGTTCGTCGCGAAAATCCTTGATATCCAACCCTGCCGTCGCTCCGCGGAGCGTCCGTGACACATCGATAAGCGGAACACCCAGGGACGCGGCCCGCGGTCGATCGACAAGAACCCGGAGTTCCGGCATGGCGTTCTGAAAGTCGTCCTTGATTTCAACCGCTCCCGGTATGTCGGCGAGCATGCTTTTTATGTCATTACTGATTTGGTTCAAAACGCTGAGGTCGTGGCCGAAGATCTTCACCGTGATGGGGCTTCCCACCGGCGGTCCCCATTCGAGGGGTCTGAAGCGGACCATGGCGCCGGGGATCGCATCGAGAAGCGGACGGATCCGTTTCTGGATTTCCTTGTGGCCCGCCCGTTTGAATTCCTTTCCTTCCATGAGTTCGATAGTTATCTCGGCGAAATTCGACTCACCGCTGCCTATGCTCAACTCGTAAGCGCTGGGGGCCTTGAACCCTACAGTTGATACTACGCGGACTGCTTCCGGAACATGGTCTGTGATGATTTTTTCAACCTCGCGGGCCGCCTCATCGGTCACACCGACATCAGAGCCGGGAGGGGTTTCAACCGTAATGTAAATATAATCGAAGTCTGCATCGGGGAACATTTCTATTTTGACGATTTTAAAATAGAAAAGAGCTCCCACGCTGAGCATGCTGATGGTGACAATCATGACGATAACGAAACGGTGATTCAATGCCCAGATGACCAGTCGCTCATAGTGCCGCTTGAGCTGTTTCAAATCCTCCTCGGGACCGACAATTGTTCCGTCCTTCACGGACCGATGCATGAACCGTGAGAGAATCAGCGGATTTGCGATCAAAGCGACAATCAGCGATGATGCGAGAGCGATTGAAACGGTTTTCGGCATGAATCCCATAAATTTTCCGGTTACGCCGGTCATGAGGAGCATGGGAAGAAACGCAGAAATAGTTGTCAGCGTGGCTGAAATCACCGGGAGAGCAACCTCCGACACGCCGTCAACGATGGCTGTTACCCGATCTTTGCCCAGTTGATAATGGTGATAGGCGCTTTCCACCACAATGATCGCGTTATCCACGAGAAGGCCGATGCACAGAACAAGAGAAAAACGGACCATGTCGTTATTGGTGATCCCGAACATGTTGAGGAATATGAATGACATCAACAGTGACAGGGGGATTGAGAATGACGTTATGATCGAATTGCGAAGCCCCATGGCGAAATAGAGGACGATAATAACGATAATCAATCCGGTGACCGCCGAGTTGTTCATAATCTCGAAGCCTTCTTTGATATACTTTGCCTGATCGGCCGTCACCACCGCATAGACGCCGTTCGGGAATGTCTGCTCAAGTTCCGCAAGCTTATCCCGCACCTTCCGGGATGTTTCGAGAATGTTTGCTCCGGATCTTTTTTTGACGGAGAGTGTTACCGATGACTGTCCCTGGACCCGGGCATATGATATATTTTCATCATGTCCGTCAACGATGTCGGCGACATCTCTAAGAAATACGACACGGGTTCCCTGCTCGATGATGGGAATAAAGGCATAATCGCCCACTTGTTTGACTTCGGCAAATGTGCGGACAACGAATTTCCGCTTTGATATGGTTACTTCACCGGCGGGAATGCTCACATCCGATTTTCGCAGCGCCGCCACGACATCAAGTATGGTGACGCCGTATTGATTGAGACGATCGGGATCGACATAAATAAAGATTTCCCGTGAAAGGCCGCCGGAGACATCCGTATCAAGCACCTCGGGCAGCAATTTGAGTTCGTCTGCTACATCTTCGGCCAGACGTTTGAGCCTGACCGGATCCATATCGCCGACAAGGGATGTGATGAGGATAGGGATATCGGAAAAATTGATTTCTTCTATTTCGGGTTCTTCAATGTCATCCGGAAGTTCTTTCCGGGCATCGCTTACTTTGTCACGGATTTTCTGGAGCATCTGCTCCATGTCGGCTTCAATATCAAATTCCGTTACTATGATCGACACGCCCGCCGCGGAATATGATCGCATTTCCTTCATATCGGACAGGTTGCTGAGATAGTCTTCCAGGCGGTTGGTGACGAGACTTTCCACTTCAATAGGAGAGGCCCCCACGTATGAGGTGATGATCAGTGCCACGGGGACAACGACTTCCGGAGAACCTTCTTTGGGCATGTTCTGATATGCCACAACGCCGGCGACAACAGGGAGAATGATCACGAGAAGCATGAATATACGGGCGTAGCGAATAACAAAGCGGAAGAAGTTCATGGCGTCAACCAGGGTACCTTACATTTGATCCTTGATGGTTATTTTGTTTCCGGGTTTGACATAATTCTGCCCTTTAACGATCAGCCTGTCTCCCTGCCGGAGTCCTTTGATGATTCTGATAAGATTGTCCTGTGTCTGACCTGTTTTGACGGTTCGTAATTGAGCGGTCAGGTCTTCGTCGACGATAAAAACCTCCCTGCTGTTTTCCCGAAAAAGGATGGCGTTTTGGGGGATCAGCACCGCATCCGGGATGGTATCAACGGTGAGACGGACTCGGGCCGATAACCCGGCTTTGAGGAGCAGGTTCTCATTATCGATTAGAATTTCAACCCCGAAGGTATTGGTTGCGGCGTCCGCCTTGACGTCAAGACGATCGATACGACCGTTGAACGCACGGCCGGGGTAGGCTTCAACGGTAACCGTAGCGATGTCACTGCCGTCAACGTGCACAAAGTCTTTTTCAGCGAGAAATACTCTGAGACGCACACGGCTGAGGTCGATTAGAGTCATGATGGGATCGTTCATGCCGATCATCTGGCCGATTTCAATATGCCGGATGGCTATCAGGCTCGAAAACGGCGCGGTGATTGCCGTTTTTTTCAAACGTTCTTCAGCAATATCAACACCCGCCACGGCCTGAGCTTCCAGTGCCAGGGCTGTCTTGTATTCCGATTCAACCTTATCGAAATTATCCCGGGACACCACTTCTCGGGGCAGGAGTTTTTCGAATCGATTAAAAGCGTTTCGAGCTGCCGACAGGCGGGCACGGGCGGCGGCGAGATTGCCTCGAGCCTCCGCCAGGGCCAGTTCATAGTCCGTCGGTTTGATGCCGACAAGGACTGTACCTTCGGCAACGAGATCACCCACATCACAGCAATATCGGCTGATTTCTCCGGGAATCAGGGCGCTGAGCGTCACGGTCCGATCCGGAAGCAACCTTCCCACCGCTTCAACAATAATCGGCATATCCCGCGCCTGAATCGTTATGGTCTGAACCGGCACCGGCTTTTCGGCGGGAAGCTCCGAAGCGGGGTCACCGGTATCCCGTCCCCGGGCGATGAAAAATCCGATCAATAAGATAATCACGACAAGAGTGACCGTAAGCGACAGGATGGTTCGCTTCGCTCGTTTTCCCCTAATCGGTTTCGGCTCCATTAAAGAACCCCGCTCATCTTTGTTTATGATTCAGAAAAAGGTTCATTGATCCATACGGCATCGTGTGCACTCCGTCAGAAGCGTCCCAGTTGGACGGCGAATTCGTATAGTATGATAGACGCGGCCACAGAGAGATTGAGAGATTCGACGGTACCGCACCCCGGTATGGAGATTCGACGATCCGCCCGTTCAGCGAGGTGGCGTGATAATCCTTTCGATTCGTGTCCGAACATGATGATGTTCTTTTCCGATTTCTCACACTGATGGAGAGGAATCCCACCCGCGGGGACGGCGGCAATCAACGTATACCCTGCACGGTCTGCAAGTTCAATGATTACATCACGGTGAATCGATTGATATACTTCCACACCAAAGATCGTACCGGCGGACGACCGTATCACCTTCGTGTTAAAGGGGTCAACACAAAAGGGACCGATAAGAATCCGGTTGAAACCGAACCAGGCCGACGATCGTATGATTATTCCCAGATTGCCGGGATCGGAAGTCTCCTCACAATAAATAAGAGGATCGCTCATTTTGCCTGTCGTTGTTTCGTTAACGAGAAATTCTTTCTGATGACAGACAATGACGATTCCTTGAGGTGTTTCTTCCGATGAGAGGCTTTCCATTTCATCCCGTGAGCATTCATAGACGGGAATTTCCGGCGAAAGGGGGAACAGAGAGGGATTGTCTCTGACTTTATCTGCAAAGTCATGATCGACTATAATTTCGCTGATGGTGTGATGCGGTGTTTTCACGGCGGCATGGAACGAGTTCAATCCCTCGGCTATGAACAGCTTTTCTTTCCGACGATATTTCTTTTGATGGAGTTTTCGAATCCACTTACAATGCTGTCTGGAAAGGGGAAGAAACGATATATTGGAACGCATTGCTTCGTCACCGCCGCTCATCATGAAGTAACGGCGATCATACTATAAGCCGGTGAAATCTGAAAGCTCAAATGAATGGCCAAGAGGGGATAGCATGTCGGGTGAGGGTGAAGTGATAAGTGTGAATAGGTCAAGACATGAGTAACGAGTATAGCTCAGGACATGGGGTTGATCCCGGTTCAAGGTTTATACGTTACAAATCTCGGTGTGTGCATTCCAGATTCCCGTTTTCCCGATTTCAGTTGTTGACGTTTTTGTTGTCTATGCGGTACGATACCAAAAGTTTGTTTTTCACTTTCAGAATAAACAGGGGAGGATGAATGCCGCCGGAGCCGTGGAAAGTAACAGCGTCTCATTGTAATTCTTCGTACAGGGTTTTCAATATCAGAACCGATCGGGCTCGATCGCCGAGAACCGGTCTTGACCATCATTTTCACGTCCTTGAATCGCCGCCGTGGGTGAATGTCATTCCCCTTACGCGGCAGAATGAAGTTGTCATGATCCGCCAGTACCGCCACGGCATTCAAAACGTGACGCTTGAAATTCCCGGTGGACTTGTTGAACCGGGCGATACACCTGAAGGTGCAGCAAAACGGGAGCTCAGAGAGGAGACAGGGTATGAAGGAAGTGAAGTGATTCTACTGGGAATGGTACATCCGAACCCGGCCATACAGAATAACGACTGCTATACATACCTGATACGAAACGCCGTGTTGGCGGGAAGACAGGAACAGGACGACAAGGAAGATATCGAAGTCGTGCTGCATCCTCTTGCGGAAATTTCCTGTCTGATACGGGAAAATGTCATTACCCATTCCCTGGTGATTGCAGCTTTTTATAGACTTTTCATGGAATATCTTCATTATGATTTACCATGAGACATATACCTTTTGTCCCCGATGCGGCGGCAGTCTCAAGAGCAGACTGATTAAAGCGGGAGAACCGGAGCGTCTGGTCTGCTCGCAATGCGCCTTCGTATTTTATCTCGACCCGAAGGTTGTCGCCGGCACCATTATTGAAATTGACGGGCGCATCGTCATGCTCAAGAGAGGAATTGGTCCATGCTACGGGATGTGGGCGATTCCCGGCGGTTTTGTCGATGTGGGCGAGTCGGTTCCCGATGCGGCGATTCGTGAAACCAGAGAGGAAGTAAACCTTACTGTTGAAATCATATCGCTGATCGGTGTATATTCATACTCTCATGTTGCCGCTGTTATTATCGTGTACGGGGCGGCGGTTATCGGCGGTGAATTGAAGGCCGCCGATGAAGCCTTGGAGGTGCGGCTGTTCGCGCCCCGTGCGATTCCATGGGAGAGGATCGCCTTTTCGAGTACCCGCGATGCGCTCCGTGATTATTTGATGAACCGGTATCCGGATACAACTCTCCCTCATATATGACGGCTGTAAATATGGCCGGAATCTCTTCGGCTGTGGCTCCGGCTTCGTGAGTCGCGGGTCGAAAAGCCATGCGGCGATGCGCAATTCGCCATAGCCACGATTTGACGGAGCGAAGAATATGTTACGGAATGGATGACTCATGGCGACATCAGGAAACAATAACTTCATCGGTGTCGGCGGACTTGTCGTGAGAGATGATTCCTATCTGATGGTGAAGCACGCCTATGGAGAGTACTGCGGTTGGTGGATTCTGCCGGGGGGGCGGGTCAGAGCCGGTGAAGCGATCCATACGGCGGTGGAACGGGAAATACATGAAGAAACGGGAATTACCGCTGAAGCCCGGGATGTGATTGCCGTTCGGAGCCGATGCCGGGATTCAGTGACAACGGATTTGTATATGGTATTTCTCATGACGTATAAGGATGGAGAGCCGGCGGCTGACGGCCGGGAAGTGGATGATGCCCGGTTTTTCAGCGGAAATAAATTGATGGCAATGGACAATGTGATCATTCTTTCACGAATCATCATCGGCGCCCATATGGACAATACACTTCGCATGCTTCCTCGTAACACCCTGTTCGACCCCTACTCGGCGGATTGCCGTGAAGCGCAACTTTTCATGTAGCATCGTAACGATTCGTAACGTTCCTGTTAGTGTTTTATTTACACCAAGTGCAGTTTTTGTTCAGATGTTGGTGTCGTATACGTTATAACGGCATAAGGTTAAGGATCAGGGGTTCATGGTGAAAAAACAGGTCCCAGGTTTCTGGTTGGAGGTGAAAGACAGCCCAACAACGAACGACGATCCCCCATATCCCATGGGCGAACTACACGATCGACGATAAGGAGATGTGCCGATGTCCCATTCATCAGTAGAAAAAAAAGACGATGTATCGGTCGTCCTGTGCGGTGAGGCAGGACAGGGAATACAGACGGTGGAGCAGATTCTGACGAAGGTGCTGAAATTTTCAGGGTACAACATTTTCGGCACGAAGGAATATATGTCCCGCGTTCGCGGAGGAAGCAATTCTACTCAGATTCGCGTCTCCTCGCGCCGGGTGTCTTCTCCCGTCGACAGAATTGATATTTTGATTCCCTTTGACAGAAAAGCACTGGAGCATGTCGGGAGACGGATACATGAGGATACGGTAATAATCGGAGAAATGAAGGAGCTTTTCCCCGACGGCGACGACAAAGCCTTTAACTGTATTGATATTCATTATTCGGATATAGCATCCGATGTGGGTGGCGCCATTTATATCAACACGGTTGCCACGGGTGTCATCGCGGGACTTTTTTCCGTGGATCGACGGCAGTTTGATGACATGATCGAGACGTTTTTTACGGGCAGTTCCCAGAGTATCATTGACAAGAACAAGGAAGCAGGGGGACGTGGGTACGACGCAGCCCGAACGCTGGTTGATGCCGGGAGGATCGGCGTCGATGTGACGGCACATCCGGACGTTGCCGGCGAGATCCTCATGAATGGAGCCGATGCGGTGGGCATCGGAGCCATTGCCGGGGGGTGCAACTTTGTCGCTTCATATCCCATGTCTCCATCCACGGCCGTTCTCGTTTTTCTTGCCGCCCATGCAGATGAGTTCGGCATTGTGGTGGAACAGGCCGAAGACGAGATCGCCGCCATGAACATGACCCTTGGGGCCTGGTATGCCGGCGCACGGGCAATGGTGACCACCTCGGGAGGTGGTTTCGCCCTGATGGAAGAGGCGGTGGGACTGGCGGGCATGCTCGAGTCTCCCGTGGTCATACACCTTGCTCAGCGGCCGGGACCTGCAACGGGACTTCCGACGCGAACGGAACAGGGGGACCTTCAGCTTGCACTGTATTCAGGGCACGGTGAATTTCCGCGGATCATCATGGCGCCCGGTTCGCTTGAGGACGCCGTTCACCTCTCTCATAGGGCTTTCAATGCGGCGGATAAATTTCAAGTTCCGGTGTTTATCCTTACCGATCAGTATCTTATGGATTCATATTATAATATTCCTTCGGTCGGAATTTCGGACACCGGTGCCATTCACTGTTTCATCGAAACCGATGAATCATATAAGCGATATGTGCTGTCGGAAAATGGCGTGTCACCCCGCGGAATTCCGGGATTCGGCACGGGGCTGGTTTCCGTCGACAGTGATGAACACGATGAGGAAGGTCACATCACGGAAGATCTCGATCTGAGAGTCGCCATGGCGGACAAGCGTCTGGCGAAAATGACAGAAATGGAGAAAGATGCTCTGCCGCCGGAACTGATCGGCAAGGATGATTACTCGGTGTTGATCGTCGGGTGGGGATCGACGTATCATGTAATCAAAGAGGCGCTCACCATGATGAATCGGGATGATGTATCCTTTCTTCATTTCAAGCAGGTATATCCATTGCACCCGTTGACGGCGGATTATCTGAAGAAGGCCCGAAGCGTCGTGGTGATCGAAGGAAATGCGACGGGGCAATTTGCGAATCTCATCAAGCTTCGCACCGGGTATGATGTGCATCACAGGATTCTCAAGTACAACGGCCTCCAGTATACCGTTGAGGAAGTGACTGATCGGTTGAGTGAAGTAATCGAGTGACTTTCTTCGTTGCTTCTGTATTATATATGCCTGTGACGGTTGTCGTTTTAATGATGACGGCGATCCTAATCTTTTGCATATGCGTCTTTAACGCCTCAGGAGGGTAATCTATGAAAAAGGGACCATTTGATATGGGGCAGATCGATATAGCATGGTGCCCCGGATGCGGGAATTTCGGCATTCTCACCGCATTGAAGGGGGCGCTGACGGAGCTCGGCGTCAGGCCTGAAAAACTTGTGATTGCATCGGGAATCGGTCAGGCGGCAAAGACGCCTCACTATGTTCGAACGAACGTATTCAACGGTCTTCACGGCCGGGCTGTTCCGGCAGCCACGGCGATCAAGGCGGCAAACCCGGGGCTTACGGTTATTGCAGAAGGCGGCGACGGCGATATGTACGGTGAAGGGGGAAATCATTTTATCCACGCGATTCGGAGAAATCCTGATATTACCGTCATCGTCCACAATAACATGGTCTATGCGCTGACAAAAGGGCAGGCATCTCCGACGAGCAGCATAGGCTTCAAAACACCCGTTCAGGTGCGTGGCGTAACGGAAGAACCGTTTAATGCGATAGCGGTTTCTGTCGCCTTGAACGCTTCGTTTGTCGCGCGGGCCTTTGCCGGTGATCACGATCAGACAAAAGATATAATTAAAAAGGCCGTTTCGCATCGTGGGTTTGCCCTTGTGGAAATCCTGCAGCCCTGCGTTTCATTTAATAAAGTGAATACGTATCAGTGGTTCAAGGAGAATACGGCATATCATGAAGCTTCGTATGATCCGTCGGATCGATTTGCCGCATTCAAACGGGCGACGGAAGCGGAAAAGATGTTGCTCGGTATTTTCTACGTTAATCCGGATAAACCTTGTTTTGAAGATACGCTGCCACCGTACTATAAAGAAACGACGCCACTTTTCAAACGGCGAATCGACGGAGAAAAACTCTTCGGTCTGATCGATTCCAGACGCAGAGTCTAGGATTCGAGAGCGCTGCAGTCCCTTACATTTCGGGTTTCCTGCTGTAAATGAATGACGGTTATCAGACGTTTAGGTGAAGGTGCCCGACGGACAATAAAACGATACAGGTGAGCCATGGACAATTATTTCAAAAAGGCGGCCGTAAGAATTTACTGTGACGCCAAACGTGAAGGACGACTTATTGAGGGTAAATCTCTGGGTGAATTGAAAGAGCTGGCACTCCGACAGGAAGGGGTCATTCAGACCCATATCGGCTCGGTTGCCGCGGATTCGGAACCCATGTCACGATCGGCGCCCCATACAAAGAATAATATTGATGATACCTTCGGACCTGAAGAGGAATTGTTGGCGACGCATGCCGTCGAATGCCTGGGAAATGAAAAGATCGTATCAGTCGATACGATCGTCGGTGACGGCAGGGACGGGGTAACCGTTCGGTTCATAATGCCGGAAGCTTTTACTCATATGGCATACGGCTTGAAACTGCTCTTTGAAGACTCGCCGGCATCGAGGGTTGTTGACAATCCTACCTATACAATCATTTTTTTTACCGATGAGTACTTTGAACCGAACAAGTTTAAAAAATTGATTGATAAGGATATAACCGTTCGTCTCTGGATGGGGGAGGAACGGGGCGATCAGGTCAAAATATGCCGCAACACCACGTACCTTGGCGAAGGGAAAAAAGGAGTTTTTCAGTTTGAAAGCTGGCGTGTGAAAACCATTGATAAGCTCGGCATTTTTCTTCATTGCGGCGCACGAAAAGATTACCTCTGGATTTACGATCTTGAAACAGAAAGGCCTGAACTGCAGGAACGGGTGACGGGGGTTTCAGGACTGACCGCTACGGGGAAGACAACGACCCTTTGCAGGAAACTGGCAAAACTTCCGAGAGAATCTTCGGAAATGCTCGGTGATGACGGCGGCACCCTCGGATGCGACGGAAGCTACACGGCGTTTGAGATGGGCGGAGTCTACATTAAAACGGAAGGCCTTGACGAAAGCCAGCCGGAGATCCTCCGTGCCGCTCTTGCATCAGACACATTTCTTGAGAACGTCGCCATTTCCCGCTATCCTTATATGCCTGATTTCAAGGATACCGGGAAAACCGGCAACGGCCGGGCCATTATCAGAAGAGATAAGCTGGGGCTCGCCAGCAAGGGATTGCGGGCGGACAAGGTAGATTACATCATCATGCTCACAAGAAACCCCCTCGCCAATGTGATATCGAGACTGACACCCGAGCAGGCTACCATGCAGTTTATTTACGGTGAATCGATCGAGAGTACCGGCGGGAACCCCGATGAGGCCGGTAACTTTAAACGGGTATTTTTTCTTGATCCCTTTGTTACGGGTGATCGTCTGGAACATGCCATGCTCTTTTACAGCATCATCAAAAAAAACCGCATCAAATGTTATCTGGCCAATACGGGTACCATCGGCGAACATGATGAGAAAGTGACGCTCCGTCAGTCACTTGCTTCATACAGTGACATTCTTCGGGTGCAGTTGCGCTTCGGCACCGATCCGGATCATCTCGGGTATCATCATCCCATAAAAAGTGACCGGGCAAACATGGATTATATGATTGCGTACCCCAAATTCTTCGAAAAGGAATTATTGATATCAAAGGTCAAGGATTTCATGAAGGGACGTCAGGCGTACCTGGAGAAATTCGAATCGACATGGGGAGCGATTCCTGATCATATCAGAAATTCACTGCCTTATCGGCATGATCAGATCGATTTTTCGTTCCTGAAGAAGGAATCGTTGGGCTATATCGAGTAAATAAGCCTTAACCGGTTGTTAAAAAGATCAAAAAACGAGACTGTTCAAAAATGTCCGGATACAGGGCACCGGAATGTGCTTGCCATGTGGATCATATTGATGGGGGCTTATCGTTGTTGTTGTTCCACAATGCCTGCCTGCCGGCGGTCTTTGTCTGCGCTTCCGGAGCACTGAGAAGAAGACGTATGTATCGGTGCTTTGCAGCGATGCAGGACAGGAGTAACGCAGGAGAGGGGCGTTTTCGACAGTCACTTAAGGGAGCATTTCATGTCATTGAAAATTGCAGTCTTGACCGGGGGAGGGGATTGCCCCGGATTGAATGGGGCGATCAAGTGGGTGACAAAAACCGCACTCGATCCCCGTCTCGCGGCACGCCGTGCTGTGGCGTTTGATGTCGTCGGTATTATGGACGGCTGGAAGGGGCTTGTCGAAATCGATCCGGACAATCCGACCAGCCGAGATCGTTACCTGCGAAAGCTTGATGAGGAAACGGTCCGCACATGGGATCGGTACGGAGGCACCAACCTGGGGACATCTCGGACAAATCCGTTCAATCCGAAAAACGATCGATCGGAACGGCTGATTCAAAATATCGAGAAGCTTCAGGTAGATGTTATCGTGGCAATCGGCGGTGAGGATACGCTGGGAGTTGCCTATCGGCTTCACAAGATGGGGATCAAGACGGTGGGTATTCCGAAAACGATTGACAACGACCTTGCGGGGACTGAATATTCTCTCGGATTCGATACGGCTGTCAATGTCATTATGGAGGAAATCGATCGCCTCCGAACGACTGCCGGCTCCCACAGCCGCATTTTCGTTGTCGAGACGATGGGTCGTCATGCCGGATGGCTTGCCCTCAACGGCGGTGAATGCAGCGGCGCTTTTATCATCCTCATTCCGGAACATCCCTTTGATATCGAGCATCTGTGCTCGCTCCTGCAGGAACGGGAAGGCCGGGAAATCCGCTACAGCATCGTCGTCGTATCGGAGGGAGCCAAACCATCGGGGATGAAAGAGTTTACCAAGGATGTGAAAATCGACGACTTCGGACATCAATCACTTGGAGGAATCGCCCGATATGTGGCCGACGAAATTGAAAAAAGAACGGGATTCGAGACCCGCTATCTCATTCTGAGTCATCTGCAACGCGGCGGAACGCCGTCGGCCCATGATCGATTGATGGCACGGCGATTCGGCATCGCCGCCGTCGACATGATCGTCAATGAAGATTTCGGTCGTATGGCCAGCCTGGTGAGAGGAGAAATTACCAGCATTCCCCTCAAGGAAGTGGTGACCAGGGGGCTCAAAGTCGTCGATGTGGACAAGTGTTACGACACGGAGCGATACAACGGACGGAGGTCGATCCTGTAGAGCGCCGTTTCCAGGAATGTATGATCGGGATGAAGCACGGGAAAATGACTGGATGCAGGGGGGGTGGCGTGTGGGAGAAGTGATAAGCGGTGAATAGGTCAAGACATGGGTAACGATTTGAGCTCAGGACATCAGTAAAAGATGGGAACCCGGCTGTGGGTGTCAGGTTCCCTTTTATGAATTTTGCTGCACGAATTTCCGATTCACACGTCAGTAATCAAACGGCGATATCCTGTCGCCGTACTTTTCCCGAGCTTTCAGCAAGCGCTGCTTTTGTTCATCAAGAAGCTCGAACAACAGGGGCGGCGTTTCGGCTACCTTGTTGTAAATTGATACTATGCGATCAATTTTCGCCAGATTCTCTGTCACGCGGCAGCTGAACTGCCTGACATATGAGTCACGGGTGTAATCCTTCTTCAACACTTCTTTAAAGAGGCGCCTCAGGTCTTCATAAACAGGAATTAATCCGGTGGGTGTCGTCAGGGCGTCTGCTTCGCCGTGAATGCGCAGCTCCATCCACTTGACCCAGACATGCTTGTCATGCATGCCCGTCAGATAGACTCCCTTTTCCCTCTGAAAATAATTGACTGCAAATATAACGGGTATCATGTCGAGGTATTTCGCGAAGTCCAGGTGCATCTTTATGTACGTGCCGATCGGCATGGAGAGAAAATCCAGATTCGACATCGGATTGAAACTGAGCACTCCTTCACGGTCAAGCGTTGCGGCGGTGGTTTCCGATTCGAGACTTGCCCCCTTGGTGATGACACCATGATTCCAGTCGAAAGCCTCTTCGCAGGGAACGGATATATCCGAATCTCGGCCTCCGTAAATGATTCCTGAGATGGGGACGCCGTCGGGGTTGTCAATATTCGTGTCGCAGTTCTCCAGTTCCATCTGGCTGATCGTGTACCGGGCATTTTTATGCGCCAGGGGGATGATGTTGCCTTTGGCATCCCTCTTGCCTTCGAACCATTCACCGGAATGATTAATCCCTCGCTTCGGGGTGTCGCGGCCGTCGCCGAGCCAGTACGGAACACCGTCACTGACGAGTACATTTGAGAAAATGACTTCGCGGGGCGTTGTCAGGGCCTTGTATATGACCGGATCGTCTTTTTCACTGATATCCTGAACGATCCCGAAAATGCCGCTTTCGGCGTTGGCGCCGTAGACTTTTCCGGCCCGCTTCCGCAGATATGCAAGATCGTCACCGAGGATGTATTCACCGGGCAGCATGGCCGTGGATGTTTTACCGCACATGCTCGGGTACGCTCCGGTCAGATACGTGACCCTTTGATGGGGGCCTTTAACGCCAAGAATGAACATATGTTCGGCAAGCCAGGCTTCCCGGGCGGCCTTCCTGATTGCCAGTCGGAGGGAGAGCTTTTTAAGCCCGACGGTATTTCCTGCATACTGGGTGTTTACACTGTAGACGAGTTCTTCTTCCAGATCAATGTAGACCCGCCGCTTGTCGATGTTCTTGCTGATATTATGATCATCCAGTTCCCCGGCTGAGTGAAGAATTCGGAAGAACTCCTTCGAGGATCCGATATTTTTAAACTGTTCATACCCGGGACGATACAGCAGGCTTTCGCTATGAGCCACATAGGCGGAATCGGTTATCTGGCAGCACGAAATGGAAAAATCTGAGTTGGTCGGACCGAGGCTGAGGAATCGCACGATCATCACTTTATCCTTCATGATGCCGTTGAACAGCATCCGACTCTCTTCCTCTCCCGATTCTTTATCGATGGCATTGATGTTGACGCCGAGATCCTTTCCTTCAGGCAGCAGGTATCTCGTGTGCTCCTTATCACGGGCCTGGTCGAGATAGCCGTCGAAATGTACCGTGTGTCCCTCAATGGCGAGAGGAATCTCTTCGCCCTGATCAAGGGCCAGTTGCCTAATGTATTTGATATCCTCAGGCGCGTCGGTGCAGATAAAGACTGATCTGGGGCGACACGTTGTAATGGCGTTGGCAACAAATCGGTGGAGCTTTTCATTTCCAAGCGCCATGAGTTTTGTAAAGTTGACTCCGTCGATTGACGATTTCAGTACGTTCAGGACATGTTTCATAATGTTGCTCTCGATTCCCTTATTTTTATATGACTGCCACTATCGCGAATGATGCACCCGTGTCATGTCGCGTTTTTGTCTGAGGAATGATGGCGGTTCTCCTGCAATCGAGGGTTGCGTATGCGAACAGTAGGGAACAGGGTGCGAAGTGAATGTGATCGCTGCTTATTTTTCCGTAAAACCCCCTTGCTGTGCTGCCGACATCTGTTGCAAGTCATACAAGGTTTGCAATTTATAAACATTATTTCTGTTTTGCAAGAAAAATGTGTAACGTGATTGGACGCGAGTTGGAGAAACATGGGAGATGCTGAGCTTCCGTTGATCGGCTGTCTGTTATCATGTAAGGAAGTCAAACCGTTGAAAAAAAGAATGTCAAATGTCAGAATACAAAGCCCGGGACTCGGAACAGGGCCGAGGGTTGAGGCAGGGAACAGGGGGTGTCGTGTGGGAGAAGTTATAAGTGGTAAGTGGCCAGTATAAGAAAGTGAATAGGTCAAGACATGGGTAACGTCGGGGATCAGGTTTTCGTAGAAAGAAACCAGGGTCTCCGGTGTCCGATGTGCGGTTTGCTGTTTCTGCACGACAATATGTGAATTACGACGAACGAGAAGGAGGACATAATGAAGAACTATCGAAAAGAATTATGGTTCCATATACCGACACGGAGGGCATTTATCAACATTACGCCGCAGGTATACGAGTGTTTGAGAGAAAGCGGGATCAGGGAAGGGCTGCTTCTGTGCAATGCGATGCACATTACGGCGTCCGTTTTTATTAATGATGATGAATCGGGGCTCCATCAGGATTACGAGCGATGGCTCGAAGAACTGGCTCCACATGAACCGATTTCCCGGTATCTTCACAACAGGACAGGCGAGGATAACGGAGATGCCCATTTGAAACGGCAGGTGATGGGGAGAGAGGTCGTTGTTGCCGTTACGAAGGGGCAGCTTGACTTCGGCCCGTGGGAGCAGATTTTCTATGGTGAATTCGACGGCAGGAGAAAAAAAAGAATTCTCGTTAAGATTATCGGCGAATAGGAAGACCGCTGCTCTGGGCGAAAATGCCATGGTCGAAAATAATCAGGTATTCGGCTTTATCAAAAGCGATGGAAAATTAAACTTGACAAGCGGGGGCATTCTTCTTATAAACTTTGAAAGCGGGTAAATCCTGGGAGAGCCGTGATGCTTCGTGTCATAAGTGTGCTGTAGGTGCACCGGACCCAGGGGCCGCTTTTCTCATATGAACGTATACCTTGATGAAAGCGGAGATCTCGGGTGGTCTCTTGACAAACCCTACCGGAACGGCGGGTCAAGCCGCTATCTGACCATTGCCGCGCTCATAATACCCAAAACTCACGCTCACTTACCGAAACGGATCATCAGGAAATTTTATAAATCACGGGAACTGTCTTCAAGCGGTGAATTGAAGGGGCAGTTTCTGACGAAAGATGAAACCAGCCGCTTTATTCAGAAATTGATTCATCTCTTGGAACGGGAGCCCTCCATCACGATCAGTGTAATCACGGTGAAAAAAGAAAACGTCCAGCCCCATATTCGATCCGATGCAAACAAGCTCTATAATTATATGGTGCATTTTGCCATTCTTCAGGAGATCAGGGAGTGTGCCGCTGTGGATTTTATTCCCGATCCGAGAACGATAAAAGTGGCGAGTGGCAACAGCCTGGTGGACTATCTGAAGACGAAGCTCTGGTTTGAATTAAATTCGGCAACGGTAATACGACACATACCGGTGGAGAGCAAAAAAAACCTAACCCTCCAGTTTATCGATTTCATAGCCCATGTCGTGTGGAGCCGGTATGAAAACAATGAATATGATCCGTATCGGCTCATTCGTCCATATATAACGGAACGGCATCTTTTCTTCTGATCGGATTTTCGTGGATCGGAGACGGCAAAGTGAAATTCGGGATTTTTTGCTGTGAGCTGAGATGTTAATTCCTGAAGAGCATGGAAAGGTCAATCTCGGTCCAGTCCCGGAATTCCGGGGACTTGAGCCATAGTTTCAGATGTTCGGGAATGGCGATGATCTGGTACGTTGTTTTGTACGTTTCTACCGCCCAGGTTGCTCCACCCTTTTCAATCGACGTATCCAGAACCGTCTTCATGACGGCCGAATTGAAGGTTCCCTTGTATTTATCCGCAAGGGCAAGGAGGTTGTTCCGCCGTGTGACCGAATCGTCGGCCATTCCCCGGTTCGGTTTCACGATTCCCCAGGAGGAATCGACGAAGTGATCCGTCGCGACGAGGAGCCCGCCGTGAACGCCTCTTCGTTTCTTGATTCCGAACGTGGGCCACTCATACGAGTACGCGGCATTTCGGTCGGCAACATTGACGATAAAAGGGAAGCCCGTGCGGGCCGTATTCAGCGCCGCATCAAGCTGTTTCATTGTAAACGAATCGAACAGAAAGGCCATATTCAGGATGAGCGGGCTGATTCTGTTGTCATGGAAGACCCGGCCGCCCGAGGCAACGCCTTCGTTCGTGGCAAGAACCAACCCCGCTTCATTGATGGCGGTAAAGGTGTTTATCTGGCCGACATATCCGATGCTGGCCGTAGGAATGCTCGAATCGTCAGGGTTATAAACGGCCACCGTTAAATACGGCACAAATTCTTTGAATGTCGGAGCAAAATCCCAGTTTCTCCCTATAACGAGAGATTTCCCCGATGTATAGTTTCCCCATGTCGCCATAAACGAGCAAAAATGCCTGTTCTCTATGGAGGGAAATGCCACGATCTGATCAAGGATCATGAGCTTGTCAAGTTCGATCCCCGAGGTTTCTTCCATGCCGTGGAGTATCGCCTTGAAGCGTTGAGGATATATGTCGAAAACGGACCGGGCACGGACGACCATTTCCTCCGACGTCAGTCCTTCCCGTCCGATGAGAAATTTTTTTACGGCGCCGTCATAGAATTTCTTCAAATCGTCTTTGAGCAGCTTCCCGTACTGGCGGCCCATCTGGTGATAATTGCCGTGGAGTTCGATCACATTAAAGACATCCGCCTTGTAGAGGATGCCTCCATCGAACTCTGCAACGTACTTCAAATGAGGCGCCGCATCCCGGGTGATCGGTTTCTCCTCGGCATTGATTGGCACGGAACAAAGAAGAACCGCTGCAATGACGGTGACGACACGGATGGTAAACGTTTTATTCATTGGATGTCTTTCCCGTTCGGCGATTCATTGTTATTTGCAGATCATGAGTCAGGCGTTGCGTTTCGTGCGTGGAATTGCGTGACTCGAAAACGGACATGTCAACCTCGAGACGCGAAGCGCGAAAATTATAGAATGTTGTAACTCTATTGGCCGTCCACATCAACAACTTTAATTTCATCATCGGTCGGTTCTTAGAGTTCGTAAATCGTTTTCTTCATCTGCTTATCGGTTGTTTCGATCCGGTGCTGAAGAATAGTTTTCTCCCCGGGTTGCCCTTACGTTGTTGTCCTGGACGTGAAGAGAACAGGTAGCCGGTGTGAGATCATACGAAAGGTGATCCGTTCTTCATTCTTTATTATCTGAGCCCTGGGAAATATCGCATGATAATGATTGCATGTCTGATCCGGCCGCGGATGATCTCGACGAGAGGATGGCGGCACAGGTAATCAAGACAACAATTATGACAGACAAGAAAAATTCATGCTTTTCTTAAAGGACGTTACACGGTAAAATGCATGGCACCAACAAAGTCCGATGAGAAAGGAGGAATGATATGAAGAGATCGTTTGTGAAGATGGCGGCGATTTTGGGTATCCTCATGCTGACAGGCACTTCGTCGGTCATTGCCGGGGAAGAAGTCCTCACCAAAGGAGCATTCTTTCCTTCGGTTAAACTGGCTGTTCCCGATGATGCGGCCCATAAGAAATATCTCGGCCTGTCCGGGAGTGGGAAATTCGATATACCCGATATTGCGGCACACGTGGTTATTGTCGAAATATTCAGCATGTATTGTCCCCACTGTCAGAAAGAGGCTCCTGCCGTCAATGAATTGTATCGAATCATAGAGAATAACCCCATGGCGAGGGGAAAGGTTAAACTCATCGGAATCGGAGCAGGAAATTCACCTTTCGAGGTTGATTATTTCAGAGAGACATATGCCGTGCCGTTCCCTTTGTTTCCTGACAAGGATTATGCAATCCATGATAGGATAGGAGGGGTTCGGACACCGTTTTTTTACGGGGTTGCCATTACAAAGGGGAAACCTGCTGAAATATTTTTCACCTACGAGGGAAAGTTTGAAACGGCCGATTCATTTCTCGAACTAATCCTGAAGGAATCAGGGCTTAAATGAGGAGGGTGGTGACATGAGAACAAAAATATCCTTGATCGGAATGGCAGTCATCCTGTCAATCTGTATGATCGCCGGAAATGCCTTCGGGGTCTCGTCGGTATATGAAAACAATATTTATAATACGGGGATGTTGAAGCCAGTCGACAGTGTTCTCAAGGTGAAAGCGGGCGATCCCGCCCCGGACTTCGCCCTCCCGTCGGTGAAGAATGGCATGGTGTCCCTGAGCCGGTTCAAAGGGAAGAAGAATGTCGTCTTGTCGTTTATCCCGGCCGCGTGGACGCCGGTATGTTCGGATCAGTGGCCGGGCTACAACATCGCCAGGCAGGTCTTCGAAAAATATGATGCGGTTCTTCTGGGAATATCGGCGGATAATATTCCGACCCTCTTTGCATGGACGAATCAGATGGGAGATCTCTGGTTTCCCATTCTTTCCGACTTCTGGCCGCACGGCGCGCTTGCGCAGAAACTGGGTGTCCTTCGATCGGACGGGACAACCGAACGGGCCATTTTTATCATCGATAAAAACGGTATCATCCGTTATATCGATGTCCATGATATCAACAGGAGGCCGCCCCTTGAAGATATCGTGAGAGAACTGCAAAAGCTTTAAGAAACGGTCATGTCGGAGCATGAAGAGGATTTTTGTCTTGAGCTGGGAGTTTCAGGTGTATTATGCCGGCTTAAGACTTTTTATCCTTGATATTCACTGTTTTCTCGCGTGGATCCTTGATATCAAAAATGACGACTTCGTAAAAAGTTCATGGGCGTCTTGGCAGGCCTTCGACGGAGCATGACGGTTAAGACCGTGATATCAAATCTTCACCGGTCGGCCGTCAGCGCTGATTCTTCAACTCCTCCTTAACGGCCAGTCCCAAGCTTTGTAATGTCAACGGCTTCTTTATATAGTTGCCCGCTCCGAGCGTCTGGGCCGCCTTGACCTCATCAGTTTGGGCAAACCCGCTGACGATGATGGCTTTTTGTTTCGGGTGGATCCTCCGTATCCTCTCGAATGTTTCACGACCGTTTATGCCCGGATCCATGATCATGTCGAGCACGAGTAAATCAACGGTATTCTCTGTCAAATATTCAACGGCCTCTTCACCGCTTGACACGGCTATCGGTTTATACCCCAGTTTATTCAGCATAGTGCAGGATATTTCCCGCTGGCTTTCCACGTCGTCGACAACCAGAATCGTCTCTCCATTCCCTGTCAGATCGCTCATGGGAATGGTCGAGATCGTATTCGATAGTTCATCCCGTGTTATCGGGATGTATACCTCGAATGTCGTGCCGTTCTCGCTGCTTTTCACATCAATGTAGCCTTCGTGATCCTGCGTTACATGCCATACCACGGCCAATCCCAGACCGGTGCCGCTTCTGCCCATGACTTTCTTTGTATAGAACGGCTCGAATATCCTCTCAAGATCGCCTGATGAAATTCCCGAACCATCGTCCGATACGGACAAAACGGCATATTCACCGATGGTGACATGATCATACCCTTTTAAAGACTGATCGATGTAACGGTTCTCCGTCGCTATGGCAACAGTTCCGTTTCCCTCAATAGCTTCAGATGCATTCGACACCATGTTCATGATGATCTTCCTTATATGAATCGGAGAACCGCATATGTTAAGCAGGTTGGGATCAAGGGTGCTCGTGATGGTGACGGCGGGATGAAACTGCAGAAGCTTTTTAAACTCCGGAGAATCCAAATAATCACGTACCGCGTCATTCAGGTTCAGAGGTTCTTTAATAGTTGCAACGCCCCGTGCTACCGTCAGCAGGTCCTGGACGATGGCAGTCGCCCTGTGCCCGGATTGCTGCATCGTCTCGATGGGCTTTCTGAGCTTGCTGTCTTCAGGCAGGTCCAGCAGGAGTAGTTCCGGATAACTGACAATCCCCGACAGGACATTATTCAGGTCATGGGCAACCCCGCCTGCCAGAAGTCCCAGGGATTCCATTTTCTGGGATCGTTGGAGTTTGGACTGGAGGACCGCCTTTTCATCTTCTGCTTTTATGTGTTCAGTTATATCCGATACGATCCCATCGTAATGGGTAATAGTTCCTTCCCCGTCCCTTCGTAAGAAGGTCATATGATCAAGCCACTTTATACTCCCATCTTTTGCAAAAACTCGATACCGGCTGAGAAAAAAATCTTTTCCCCATGAATCTCTGAGGAATTTTCTGTCTTTCTCCCTTAATTTTTCCAGATCTTCAGGATGGATTATTTCCGCATACGTAATGGCCCCCGAAGTAAAATCTTCTGCTTTGTAACCCAACATCTTCTCGACATTGTCCGAAACATACTCTATCGGCCATCCCTCTGCGTTTATCCACAGAAAGGCGACTGCCGGACTTCTGTTGATAATTTTATGGCCCTCTCTCACGGCTTCCTCCGCTTTTTCCCGCGCTTCGATTTCCTTCTGGAGGATCAGGTTGGATTCTTCGAGATGCTGTGATCTGTCTTCAAGGAGCGAAAGAGACTCTTTGAGACGATTGAGGAACATCTGGGGGATGAAGACAAATCCTACCGTTATCATTAAGAATACCATCCCGGTGGTGGCCCAGGCAAGCAGCGACGTTGAATTAAGCATATGTTCCTGGTGAACGGGCAAGAACCCTGAGATCAGGCCTGCAGCCACGCCGGCGACCGCCATTGTGCTGACTCCAATGACGGCGAGACCGGTTCTGACCCCCCAGAAAACCGCCGAGAGCAGACAGGCCAGGATCATGATTTCGAGACCGATTCCGCTGAGGCCGATCCGGATCATGACTGCGACGGAATAGAGATAAAGACCGACAACAAGGACCATGGCACGGGAGGAAAAAGTTATGCGGTCCAGAATGAAGGCAGTGAAAACTGTACCGTAAATGCTCAGATAGATGAGGGAAAACAGATGCCGGCCCTGCTGGAAGGCCTGAATGGCTCCCAGAAACGCGGCGATGAGACCGAGTGTCAATACCGGCCATTTCAGTGCCGCGAGGATTCTTTTTCGCACCTCCAGGATCTCCGGCCTCTCTTGTGTTCCATCGATAAAATAGAAACGTCCCGGTTTAGAATTTTTCATATATTAATACTCACCACAGTGCCTGCTCACTCCGGTTCATTATCGGCATCTGATAAGAAATTCTTTTGATGTGAATTGATGAGGTCTATCTGAGGAATACTGCCTTTTCGTGAATGGTGCGATTCCGATAAGAACTTCTTTTTTCGCGACGGGAACTATAAGAAAAAAGGCTTTAAGTCAATGGAATATTTGTCGCACAAAGTTTGCGGGGCTCCGATGAACAGACGTGGAGTGTTCCCGGGTACGGGACAACGTATGTGGGATAGGTCCGTCAATGACTCCGCCGTTAATGGATGATATCGGAACGTTCGAAGCATTTCACCACTTCTGCCCGTTTACGGATATATCGCCGGTTGTCCGGGAATGAAAGACAGGATGGGATGTGATGATTCCCCCGCTTTTTCGACTTCCCGTGAGGTTCGATCAGGCCTTGAATGTTAGTTTTGTTCCCGACATATTCAGTATGAATTGATCGGGCATCTCCCGTTCAATGTTCATAATCGCCTTTCTGCCCGTGCAGTGGCAGGGAACGACATAATCAGGGTTGATTTTTTTCAGCTCTTCCGTGGTCCGGCCGATGATCGGCTCAAAGAGCGGACCGGAAAGATGGAAACCTCCCATAACGGCATGCACTTTGTCGATGCCTGTAATTTTCCGCGCATAGTTTACAGAATTAACAATACCGGCATGGGCGCAACCTGAAAGGACAACCAGTCCCTTGCCCTTCAGATTCATGACGATCGACGTGTCGTCTTCAATGGGATCCCATGTTTCGACCCCGTTAGCCACGCAGAAAGCTATGGGGAAACCCTTTTCAAAGTCGTTTGTTCGCTCGACTTCACCCAGGAACAGGGCATTACCGTCAAGAAGCGGATACGGATCGGCGGTTGTAACAAGATTGCAGCCGGCCTGGATGATGCTTTCTTTTTCCACGCGTGGGAAATAGGCTTTGAGTTTTTCGCTGAACTTGAGGTATCGAGGATATTTAAAAGCGCCGGGGTGAAGGACCAGGTCAATGCCGGGTTTTTCTATCATGCGAACCAGGGCATCAAATCCGCCGAAATGATCGGAGTGGCCGTGAGAGAGGGCCATTTGTTCAACAGAATTCATGGAGACGCCTAATTTGCGTGCGTTATAAGCCGCCCCCTCCGCTGAAAAGCCGAAATCGAATAAAAGGGTTCGTGTCTGATCATTGGCGGTAATATTCACCAGTGCGGCAAAGCCGTGTTCCGCCTGTATTGAGGTGTCGATGATTCCATTCGCCGATACGCCGACCGCCCGTCTGATGATGTCGCTATGATCTGTTGCGGTAATTTCGATGTAATTGTCCTGAAGAGTCAGGATCTCGATTCCATCCACCGCATTAAGGCTTGTGTTGTTCGCCATGTCGCTTCCTCCTTCTCATGATTATAGGCTATGTATGACCGGACGCGTCAGGTTTTTGTTCTAGTGATCGCAGATATTGTCGCCCAGGATCAGCTCGCCGTTCAAGTATGCCGTCACCACCTTTTGTGGCTCGTCGGCTGAAGCACCGATACATACTTTTATTCCCTTGTCGGTGAAGAGTCCCTGTGCCCGTTGGCCCATACCGCCGGCAAGAATTACATCCGTTTGTCGTTCGGCAAGCCAGACCGGCAGCAGTCCGGGTTCATGCGGCGGGGCGGCAAGTCTCGTTTCCGCGAGGATTTCTTTGGCTTCCGTGTCGACATCAAAGAGGGCGAATTCCTCGCAGTGTCCGAAATGGGCGCTGAGTCGTCCCTGCGCAACGGGAACCGCAATTCTTAGATTGCCGTCTTTTTTGGCGGGAAGGTTCTCGTCGGGCCCGGACTTTGATGTTTCCCGTTCCGGTATGTGCAGGATCGGCTCAACAGCCTTTGAAAAAGCTTTTGCTGCCTCGGTTTTCGAATAATGATAGACAAACGGTTTTCCAGCATCCGATGCCTCGACAATCATCGGCTCAATGGGAATTCTTCCCAGGAAGGGAACTCCCATCTGAGCGGCCATGGCTTCTCCACCGCCCTTTTTGAAGATGTCGATCACATTTTTACAATGCGGACAGACGAGACCGCTCATGTTTTCCACAACACCCAGCACAGGCACATTGACCTGGCGGCAAAAGTTGATGCACTTTTTAACGTCGTTGATGGAAAGGTCCTGTGGTGTCGTGACAATAATCGCACCATCACTGCCGGGAATAAGTTGTGCCACAGACAGCGGTTCATCGCCGGTGCCGGGAGGGAAATCAATAACAAGATAATCCAAGTCTCCCCAGTTAACTTCAGTGAGAAGCTGTTTGATGACATTCATCTTCATCGGTCCCCGCCAGATGACCGCATCGTCATGATTCGGGAGCATAAAGCCGATTGACATAACCTTAATGTCATCGGTAAAGTTAACCGGCAGAATGGATTTTCCGTCCGAAGTCGGACGAGCATCATTGAGGTTGAGCAGGGTCGGAATGCTTGGTCCGTGAAAGTCCGTATCCAATATTCCCACTTTCTTGCCTTCAAGGGCAATGGCGACGGCGATGTTAGCCGCGACGGTGCTCTTACCGACGCCCCCTTTGCCCGACAGGACCATTATTTTATGCTTGATGCGGCCAAGATTGCTTTTGAGGTCGGCGTCTTCCGTAAATTTTTTGAGGTTTTCACCTCCTTTATTTTCAGGTTTGTCGTTTTTTTTGTTACCCATAGGTACATTCCCCTTTCATAAGAACTCTTTTATTCATATACTATTTTTGATGTTATTTCCAATTCGAAGATACAAGACTTTATCGCCTCGTTTTTCCATTCGGATCATTTTTTTATCTCTTAACTCCTGCACATATTTTATGACCTCATTGCGATGCAGTGACAGTCCATTCGCAAGATCGTCAATCGTGCAGGGACGTCTCTGAAGTGTCTCCAGAATATCATCCCGGGTTGAGTGAAATTCCCGTCGTTCATGGATCTTATCGTAGTCGGCCACGACTTCGCACCTGTCGCCGAATACGTTTCGCATTGCTTCCATGGTTTCCCGACCAACCGACCGAACGAAATCTTCCGCCGGTGTCCTGATTGCGGTATTGAGCTGAATGAATTCGGGTACAATCCGGTCTGTCAGAACCTTCATTTTTGCAACAGCATCGGGATTATCGCTGATGCCGCCGACAAGGAAAACTTCAAGCCATATCGCTCCACTGTAGTGTGTGCGCAGGGATTGCAGCCCCTTGATCATTTTTTCGAAGGAAATGTCCGGGTGCGGTCGGTTGATGCGCTGAAACATGGCTTCATCGCCGCCATCGAGAGACGGCACGATAAGATCGGCCTTTCTCACAGCGTCGAGGACCTCGTCCATCCAGAAAAGCGATCCATTGGTGAGCACCGCGACGGGAATATCCGTCATGTTTTTGATTCCTGCGATAATATCTTTCATGCCGCTGTGCAGGGTCGGTTCACCGGAGCCGGACAATGTAATGTAATCGGGCCTCGGAATTTCTATCAATTTCTGCCGGACCTGTGCGAGAAGATCATCAAGAGGAACATATCCCCTGATTTCGGTTGTTTTGTGGGTCGTTCTGCCAAGCTGGCAGTAGATGCAATCGTATGAACACGTTTTGTAAGGAACGAGATCAACCCCCAGCGATCGGCCGAGACGTCGCGACGGCACGGGGCCGAACACATATTTTCGTATTCTTTTTTGTTCCATGCATGTCAGCTTTCACATGGCTTTACATCACACGGAGTCGCCTTTCCGCAACATGTTGACTCCCTGCCGCAACGGGTGCCTGTGCCTTGGGCTGTGTAGTCCGTGGCATGGAATCCCGGACCCTTGAAGATTATGCCGCCCCCCATTCCGATCAATTTTTCAACTGCGCCCCCGCATTCGGGACAGACGGTTATCGGGTCGTCCGTCATTTTCTGAAATTGTTCAAATTCATGCCTGCATGCGCTGCATCGGTATTCGTATGTCGGCATTGTGTCCTCCTGATACTGTATGTTCATGTTGTGAAGCGGGCAAACCCCGATAATACCGCTTCATCCCAAGGCGTACACAACATTTCTCCATAATGTCTTAATGTCTTCGGAGACGGCGCCGCCGGTGTATTCAACAACGCTGGTTCTCATAACCTGAGCTTTCGTAATTGCCGTATCATACCGCACCTTGCCGGCAACCTTCATTCCGTTTTCACGGGCTTCCCGTTCTATGTCATCGCTGATTTGAGGATTTATATCCCACTTGTTAATACACACCAATGTGGGTATGCGAAAATGGCTCGCCAGTTGCGACACCCTCATGAGGTCATGTTTGCCCGACAGCGTCGGTTCGGTGACCACCAATACAAGATCGGCGCCGGTTATGGATGCGATGACCGGGCATCCGATGCCCGGTGAACCATCAACAATAATATAATCAAGGGCCTCACGTTCGGCAATTTGTCGTGCCTCTTTTCGTACCAGTGTTACCAGTTTCCCTGAATTTCCTTCAGCCATGCCGAGCCGTGCATGTACCATGGGGCCATAATTGGTTGTTGAGACATACCACTCACCGTTGACGGCCGGCTCGAATGCAATGGCGTCTGCCGGACAGACGCGATGGCATACGCCGCATCCTTCGCAGTGGATTTGGTTTATGTTCGGAACCTCCGCTTCAGCGCCGTCATCCGTTTGCGGGTAATGAATCGCATCGAAACGGCACTCCTCGATGCACCGGTTACAGGCGATACAGGCATCTTCGAGTATGCGGGCCTTTTTGCCGCCGCTGAAATCCTCCCGGTACTCGATATGGGGATTGAGAACAAGATGTAAATCGGCTGCGTCGACATCGCAGTCGGCCAAAACTTTTTTTGAGGCCAGGGCTGCGAATGACGCCACAATGCTCGTTTTACCCGTACCTCCTTTGCCGCTTATTACGATAAGTTCTTTCATGATTATTTCTCCGCTGCCCCCTCGTAGTATGCAACGCGTGATGCGATGTCGTTTTCCAATTCGATAATGTGCGACCAGCAGGTGGTGAAAACCTCCCGGTATTCGGGAATGGCACGAACGATCATGTCACCCCGGGAGTACGCTTCGGCAACCCTTCGATCGTCCGGCATCTCAAGCACAATAGGAATGTTTTCTCTTTCACAGTAACGTTTTACATCGTCCGTTCCCACATCGGACCTGTTAACGGCAACCGCAGACGGCAGTTTCAGCTCACGCGCCATGCCGACGGCCAGTTCCAGGTCATTAAGTCCGAACGGTGTCGGTTCGGTAACGAGGAGCACGAAATCTGCGTCTTTGACCGCTTCAATCACCGGACAGGATGTGCCTGGCGGTGAATCGAGAATAATAATATCCGAGTCTGACGCCGAGTCCTTTACTCCCCGAATGACGGCGGGAGACATTAATTCTCCGATATTAAGAAGTCCATGGATAAACTGAATGCCATTGCTGGTCCCCGACTCGATGATTCCCACTTCTCTTTCTTTTTCCACTATGGCGTCTTCGGGACAGAACAGCATACAGGCCCCGCAACTGTGGCAGAGTTCGGGGAAAATCAATACCTCGCCTTTTATGACAACAATGGCATTATATTCACACACATCTGCACAGATTTCGCAGCCCGTGCATTTTTCTTTGATGACTGTCGGCAACGGCACCGTCTGAGTTTTCGACGATTCGATGACAGGCTTCAGGAAAATATGGCAGTTGGGTTCCTCGACGTCACAGTCGAGAAGTTGGACTGTTTTTCCCGCATCAACCAACATGAGTGCCAGATTTGTCGCTATTGTCGTTTTACCGGTGCCGCCTTTTCCACTGGCGATTGCAATTTTCAACAGTAGTCGCTCCTTTCCGGGGGAAGTATCCTGATTGTATACGATTATCGCTGCTTCTTCTTTTCCGTCTCTTCTATTCGCTTTTGGATGTCCTGAAGCTGTTCCTGGAGAAACCGGGCCTGTTCTTTCAGGGATTCCAGATCTGCCGAATCAGATGTTGCATCCGGTTGGGGCGCAGTGCCGGCTGTTTTCGTTACTGCCGCTCCCGTTGCCATGCCCATTCCTCGTCCCATTCCGCCGCCGCCACCCATGCCACGACCGCCTCCCATGCCACGGCCCGTTCCGGCGGCGCCACCCATGCCGAAGTGACTTTGCACATTGGGTTTGGTTACAGTATTAAATGCGCCGGCTTTGAATTGACTGACGGCGTCGCTGACGCGCCCCGAGACGCCCACGATAACCTGCACACCCGCTGCGCCGAATACTCGAAATGCGTTCGGACCACAGTTCCCGGTGAGGATATATTTTACATCACGGTCAGCCATAAGCTGGGCTGACTGTATGCCTGCTCCGCCGCCGGCTGCCATGTTCGGATTTTGCATGGTCTCAACGTTCATTGTATCAGTGTCGACTATGACATAATACGGCGCGCGACCGAAACGCGCTTCAACCGCGGCTTCCATTGAAGGGCCTTGTGCTGTGACGGCTATTTTCATACTGTTGTACCTCGTATAATTTTATTTTTGCCAATGTGCTGATCCGGTATACTCGTATAGTGCTTAAAACACTTACCACCCATTCTGCATGTACTGCCTTGATTGTTGAAAAACGGACAAAGAGCGCCACACTGTCTCAACTGCTCCGGCGCTCTTCTCCGTATTTGCTTAGTCGGCTTCTGCTTCAAGCTCAGCCATGCGTTTTTTGATCTCATTGAGAGATTCTTCCATGTATGCTGCCTGATCCTTCAACGCGTCAAGTTCATTTTCTTTAGAATATTCACCTCCTGGCGGTGGTGGGTACGATGCGCTGAAATATGCTCCGGGTGCACCGGCATATCCATAACCGGGATAGCCATAAAAGGCTCTTTGCCATCCGGGTACCCCCGTTGCATAAAACCAGTTGCGGCGACCCCATCCGCCTCTTCCTCCCATTCCGCGGCCTCGCCCGAATCCCCATCCGAAGCCTCCTCCCCACATGGGGTTTGCAAAGCCCGGAGCAGGATATCCGGCACAAAAACCTGCAGCTCTTCCCGTCATCGGTCCCATTCCCCGAGGACCTGTTCTATCTCCTCCTGGCATACTATATACCTCCTAACTTTATAATTTATGCACTGTTGGGCTTATAGTCAAACTGCCCTTTGCTTTTATAATCTAACGAACCCATACTTGAGACGGTGAATATGGTGCGTTGAAATATGCTCCGGGTGCACCGGCATATCCATAACCGGGATAGCCATAAAAGGCTCTTTGCCATCCGGGTACCCCCGTTGCATAAAACCAGTTGCGGCGACCCCATCCGCCTCTTCCTCCCATTCCGCGGCCTCGCCCGAATCCCCATCCGAAGCCTCCTCCCCACATGGGGTTTGCAAAGCCCGGAGCAGGATATCCGGCACAAAAACCTGCAGCTCTTCCCGTCATCGGTCCCATTCCCCGAGGACCTGTTCTATCTCCTCCTGGCATACTATATACCTCCTCTATTATAGGTATGCATCATTGGGCTCAGAGATAAATACTCTCTGCAGTCATAGCCTTACGACCCGTGATTACCGATTCCGACCCTGACCGCCCATGCCGCGGCTGCGACCCATTCCACGGTTGCCGCCACGTACGTTTCGGTTGAACCCGAAACGTCTCCGTAATCTATCGAAGAAGCTCAACACCATGCCGGACTCATTTGGTGCATTATCCATTGTTCCGCAGGGCCCAAAGCCTCTCCCTGTCATTCTTCCAAGACCTCGTGGTCCTGTTCCATCTCCTTGTGGCATTTTTATTACCTCCTCGTTGAATCAAAGCGTCGATAACGCTTTACGTGTCTTTTATTATATGAAGCATCAAGAAGTGTGCCAACTTATGTATAATTGCTTGGACATAATTAGATTAGTAAAATCAATACTTTGTTAATATTTCACGATTTGTGCTAACCGTATGCGTTGTCAATATGCAACCTTGTTCGTAAATAATAGTAGCATTTATGCAATCATATAGCCGCATAATTGCGTCGCTACACCCAGTGACTTTCCACGGTTGCTTGCGTCACTTCCTCCAGATTGCCGTCCTTCCATTCCATGAAGGCTTTACCAACAGTTTTGATGTTTTTATCGACAATATACATTTTAACAGAGGCCGCCGTTAATGCCCTGAATGCCTTCGGACCCACATTGCCCGTGACGACCGCGTCAACCCCCAGATCCGCCACATTCCGCGCCGCCTGAATGCCGGCACCCTGGGCGGCATTCACGTTTTGTTCATTGGAATAAGCTTCAGATGTGCCTGTTTCGACATCGATGACGACGAACCACTTGGCGCGGCCGAAACTCCTGTCAACTTCACTTGTAAGATCTTTACCGTATGATGTAACGGCGATTTTCATGATCATCTTCCTTTCTCTACAATTACCAGTTGCCGTGTCGTCCCCTCATTCTTGATCTCATTCCGCGGCGGCGCCATCCGGCTCGTCGGCATCCGGGCAGAGAAAAATGTGGGTTCGGAAGGTTGCCGGTTAGATACGCGTTAATGATATCGCGGATTGTTCCTTTCAAAAACGGCACGACAGTGACCCCCGATGCCGTGATCATCCTTTCGAGGGGCATGGAAATCGCACCGCACAGGAGAACATCGGCGCCGATCTGTCGGAGCATGTTGACCCGCTCAACACCTGAGGTCCCGCAGATATCAAAACAGCATTCGTCAATGATCCGCCCTGAGCGGATACGAAAAATCATTACGCGGTCGCTGTAATCAAAGACCGTCGATATGTTCTGTTTCCACACCGGTATTGCAATGTTCATATTCACCATCACCAGCATTATGCTCTTCAAATAGCATGCCAGGTATGGCCGGCATCGCGAGATGAAGTTATATTGCAATGAAATCAATATCATAACAGGCATAAGACGGATGAAGACAACATATCGGGATTGTATAAAAGCAATGTTTTGCCGGGGATAGGATAGCAATCATGCGACCTCCATTTCTGACGGTTCAACTCTTGAAGCGGCATGTCGGATTTTTCTCCATGCCTATTTTTGCAGGATAAAAGGCGAAAACCAACGGGTTGTCGTCCGAATTCATTTTCCGGCCTTCCGTTCATATTGTTTGACAGAACCGTCCTATTCTGATGGAAACGCCGCTCTTTGTGCATTCAGGCAATGAGAACGCGGCGTTTCTGCGGGAGACGCATTGTTTGCATAATTGCGTGACAATTGCCGGTTGAAAACAGGAACATCAGATGAAAGCTTTCAACAACCCCCTGATTTTGATATAACGAACAGCGTTGAGACATTATAATGAACATGCGTTACAACATCGTCCGTCGTTCCGTGGTGATACCATGGGATGACTTGATAAATGGAACATTCCACATAATGAGGGACTTTTTGAACGGACCTATTAAAAACAAGGGCGAGTATTTCATGACGGCGATGATCGGCGAGGGACTATGAAATTCGAACAATATGCTATTTCGGAAGAAATAAAAAGGAATCTGGCGCAGCTCGGGTTTAGAAGACCCACGGATATACAATTTAAAGCGATTCCGTCGATCATGAAGGGTGAGGATGTTCTTGCCATCGCTCAAACGGGGACGGGCAAGACCGCCGCCTTTGCCATTCCGATCATCGACAGAATCCACGGTGAAAAGAACAGCAAACGTTCTGCAGGTATCAGATGTATCGTCATGGTTCCGACCCGTGAACTGGCGCAGCAGATCGGCGGCGTTTTTAAAGATCTCGCACAACATACCAGGGTGAAAATTTTCTCGCTCCACGGTGGTGTTGAACAGGACCCGCAGGTTAAGAAGCTTCAGGCCGGAATCGACGTCATAGTTACGACACCGGGGCGCATGTTTGATCTGATCAATCAGGGGTATATTAATCTCGGGAGTGTTCAAATTCTGGTCATTGATGAAGCCGATCGGATGCTGGACCTGGGGTTTATCGAGGATATCAAGTATGTCAAGAAAATGCTGACCCGAAAGCACCAGACGCTCTTCTTCTCCGCAACCATCGACAAGGAAATCAAAAAAATGGCATTTTCACAGGTTAAAAGCTCAGCCATACGTATTCAACTCTCTCCTGAAGATCCCGTTTCGAAAAATGTGTCTCACTTCGTCATGTTCATCGAAATGGATGACAAGCGGTTTTTTCTGGAAAAATTCGTCAAAGATAATCGGGACAGCAGGATCATCGTCTTTGTCAGGACCAGGGTTCGGGCTGAACGGGTGGCGAAGGCAATGGAACGGGTTCGGATACGCACCATGACGATTCATGGCGACAAGGAACAGTGCATAAGGACCGATGTCATGCAGAAGTTCAAGAACGGCGATTGTAATATCCTGATTGCCACGGATGTCAGTGCCAGGGGAATTGACATCCCCGATGTTGATTATGTCGTCAATTATGATTTACCCGAAAAGCCGGAAAACTATGTCCACAGAGTGGGAAGGACCGGGCGGGGTGTCAGGAAGGGAATTGCCGTTTCTTTTTGCAGCGGGGATGAAAAAGAGCGCCTTGACGAGATCCAACAGTTATTAAGGAAAGAAATTCAGGTCATAAGGATCAGCAAGAATGATTATGCCGAGACGATCGTTCCACTCGCCGATGACAGTGCCCAGGCGTTGATTGCTGAATATGAAAACCGGCGGAAGAAAAGAAAGGGAAAGACCCGGTGATGATGTGGGAATGAAACAATGGCACGTCTATATGGTCAGATGTGATGACCGGAATTTATACACCGGCATCAGTACGGATGTTCAGCGGCGTATAGCCGAACATTGTACCGGCAATGGAAAGGCTGCAAAATACACCAGGCCGTTCTCTTCAATAGATCTTGTATACTCAATTCCCGTCAGCGACAGGGGCATGGCGGCAAAGATTGAATGCCGGATTAAGAAGCTTCCCAAACGGGACAAGGAGCTTATCGTGTCGAGTCGGTTTGACAGGGATAACCTTATGGGGTTCATCGGACTTTCCTCAGTAAAAGCTTTACGACGGTGATCTTCACGACGACATTGTAATAAAATCGGAAAGGATCGACTTTCACGGTGGATTGTCATGATTCAGACGGTTCTACCGTTGCTGGTAAAAAAGGTGCCCGTCGGAGCGTTCCGGTGAAGATGCGGAAATTCGGTAACCGACGTGCGCGATACGAAATGCGCTGCGAATGCACATTTTTTGATAGCTTTCCGGGCGGATTGCAGGGATCTCGGCTACAGCAGTTTCGCCATTCGTTCGATCACCCGATCGATTTCAGCTTCCGTGGTCATTTTCCCCATGGAAAGGCGAAGGGTTCCGGCGGCATAGTCGAAGGGTACCTTCATGGCGGCGAGTACATGAGAGATGGTTGTTTCGCCGGCGTGGCAGGCGGAACCCGCCGAAGCGGAAATATCGGCGATGATCAGTTCATTGAGCAACGTCGCGGCTTCCCTGTTGCGAAATCCGATGCTCAACGTATTGGGGAGTCGTTTCTTTGGGTGGCCGTTCAGGCGGATATCCTTTCCAAGACTTTCGAGTCCATCGTGAAGCCGATCCCGCAGGTTCTTCATGCGGTCCATGTTGACCGCAAGGTCCCGCCGTGCGATTTCGCATGCCTTTCCAAGCCCGACAATCTCCAGAACGTTTTCCGTACCTGCCCGCATATTCCGTTCATGGCCGGCTCCGTGCATGAATTTTTCGAGTCGCGTTCCTCGGCTGACGAAAAGGGCGCCCACGCCTTTCGGTGCGTAGACCTTGTGTCCCGCCACTGAAAGGAGATCCACGCCGAGATGCCGAACATCGGCGGGGATCTTGCCAACCGACTGGGCGGCATCGGTGTGGAAGACGATGCCGCGGTCCCGGGCCAGTTTCGATATCTCCTCGATCGGCTGGATCGTTCCCACCTCGTTGTTTGCGTGCATTACCGTGATGAGTATCGTTTGTGCCGTGACGGCCTGTTCGAGTTCTTCCGGATTGATGCACCCTAATTCGTCCACGGGGATCATCGTCGTGGTGTATCCAAGGGTCTTCAGGTACACGCACACTTCAGTGACTGCAGGATGTTCGATTGCTGAGGTGATAATATGATTGCCTGCATCACGGTTTGCAAAGGCGATACCTTTGATTGCGAAATTGTTGGATTCCGTCCCGCCGCTGGTGAAAACAATTTCATCGGGCTCGCAGTTCAGCAGTTCCGCGACTTGAAGTCGTGCCGTTTCAACGGCCTTCCTCGCCGTTATGCCATGAAGGTGGACGCTGGACGGATTGCCGAAATAGCGGTCCAGATAGGGCCTCATGGCATCGGCCACTTCCGGATCGATCGGTGTGGTCGCGTTGTAATCAAGATAAATCGGTTCCATACTATATATATTTCACGGGGCGATATCAAAAAAGCTAATGTTCAAAGGCAGAATGCTCCCGGCAACTCTTCCCGGACGCTGATCTTTTACTGTGCAAGTTTCTTCGCAATCGTTGCCGCGAAGTTTCCCTGATAGCGGGCGGCGGTAAGTTCGTTTTCCGTAGGCAGCCGGTCTCCCTTGGGGCCGGCAATTGTTGAAGCACCGTAAGGTGATCCGCCTGTTATCTCATCAATTCTCGACTGTCCCTGAAATGAGTAAGGAAGACCGACGATAACCATTCCATGATGAAGAAGGTTCAAGTGGAAGCTCAGGATCGTCGATTCCTGGCCGCCGTGCTGGGTCCCGGTGCTGGTAAAAACACTGCCCACTTTACCGACCAGCGCCCCTTTTGCCCAGAGCCCGCCGGTTGCATCGAGGAACTGTCGCATCTGTCCGCACATATTGCCGAATCGGGTCGGCGTACCGAAAATGACGGCATCTGCCGATGCGAGGTCATTAACCGTCGCAACGGGAATATGGGCGAATGCCTTCCGAGGCTCAATGGCGCCCATTTTTGCTAACACATCATCAGAGAGTGTCTCCGGAACCTGTCGAAGTTCCGCCTCGGCGCCGTCAATTTCCCTGACGCCCTCAGCAACCGCTTCCGCAAGACGGTGAACGTGCCCGTACATTGAATAATAAACAATCAACACTTTCATGATTCTTTACCTCCTCTTTCATACAAACAGGTTATGTGGTCACTACCCCAGGGTTTTCAATGACTCGGCTTTCGTAGAACAAAGAAATTCTGATTCTCCGGAGTCTGATTTCGTAATTTTCCCGCAATTATTTGACAATCTTAATCATCCGGCTGAACGTGTCGCCCCGAGCGACCTTCATGAGTTCAAAGAGAGCCAGCTCCATGCTGGACCGCTTTGCCCCGCTTCCCACCATTCTCTCAATGGCGAGAACTTTGTTTGAAGCGGTTCTGGAGGAGATGCAGTCCGTTATCAAATGGACTTCATACCCTTTTTCAATAAGGTCGAGAGTTGTCTGGTAGACACAGACGTGCGCTTCGATGCCGGTCATAAGAATCTGTCCTCGTCTGATTTTCTTCAGTTCGCTCATAAATCCTTCTTCCCCACAGCAACTGAAATGGGCCTTTGGAATCGGCACAATCCCCGTGATGAGTCGCGCAATTTCAGGGATTGTCGGGCCGATTTTTGAAGGAATCTGCTCCGTGACCAGCATGGGAAGGTCGAAAACCTGCGCACCCCTGATAATTTTTGTAAGATTTTCCAACAGGGATTCTTTTTCGTGCATTGCCTGATAGAGGTTCCCCTGAACGTCGATGACAATGAGCATCGTATTATCCGGTTTCAGCATAAACACTTGTTCCCTTCTTTGTTATCCATGTTGACGTTGACGGGCTGTCGCCCCGTCGAAAATGCTTCCGAGCGGGTCATCATCAAGCTTTTTGCGAATGAAGCACTGCCACACGAGAGATCGGCGCCGCCGACTACCTGAGTCCGAAGGGTGACTTTGAGATTACCCGGAGCAAGCTGCAGGTTTATCGAAAAGCTGAATGAACCCGTGAAAATGAATGTGAGCAGCAACCCGTAGAAACTGAGTAAGGGACATGGTCCCGTTCATATGTAACATGAGACTATTAAAACTAAAGTGTGAGACAATTTCAAATAATTCCCGCATGAACCAACCCCGATGCGATAGCAGTCGACATGAGGAGAAGGGTCGTCCATCCCGACAGTCTATGCATTTTCCGTATGGAAGCCGCCTGATGCCGGAGTCGAAATTGCATGATTCCAAGCGCAGGCGTCAGCAAGGCGATCAGAAATGAGATAAGCCCGATATACGCATGCGGCACGCTCAGGTGTGATCCTTCAAAGAGGGAAACCATGGCGAACGCTCCTGCAAAGCCGATAATTACACAGAACGAACCGGCCAGACCTGTTCTCCGATGAACAGTGAGCCACCATCGCTTTTCCTTGAAAAACCGTACAATCACGGCTCCGGACATCATGAGTATAATGGCAGCCGCCATGAATCCGGCATGGACCCATATCAGCATAATCTTCTCATATCCTTATTGCACGGCGGCAAAGCCGCTCAGTTAATGGGTAAAAGGCTCATGGCTCAAGGCACAAGACGATATATAAACTCCTGTATCCCCGCAATTTTAGAATTCAATGGCCTCTCGGCAGTCAGTAACCTCTTGTGCACCGACGTGAACCGGCTGTAACGACTCCTTACATCACTTGCCTGACGAGTTGTGCTATTTCGAGCCGCCCACAATTAATGTTGCCGTTCTGGACCCGAAACGGCTGCAGCCGACCCGTACCCTCAGTTCGTCTTTCTCCTTTGCCTGTACGACGTATTCATAGGTGAAAGTGGACGTGTCGGGCTGGCTTGTATACTCGAAGGTTTTAATAAGTTCACCGTTCTGTGTGATCTTCACACTCTTGACAAAATGTTTCGTTTGGTCGGATACGGAATGAGTAATCGTTACCGTGAGTGTTTCCGCGTCGGGACTGTACTGCAGAATCACGGTGCCGGGCGGATGTGCCTGCGCCGACAGAGGGAATATCACGGGAAAAAGAAGCATGATGATTGAAAGGATCAGACAAAGTTTCCCCGGTCTGATGAAGAAAGACGTTAAAGATCTGTACGTCATGGTCCGATACCTCCTTTCGCTGAATCCGGTTTCGTGAATGTTTGGGAATCATCCGTGCAGTTGCTTTACCAGCGAGGCTACACGCTTTCCCAGTTTTGCCGCGTTGTCCGCCGTTTTTTTATCGGGAGCACCGGTGCAGGCAACACCGTAATGGCCTGTCGCAGAGATGGGGTCGCCGACAATGATCATGCCGTAGATGAGAAGCGCCTGGATGATTGATATCATCGTTGTTTCTTTGCCGCCGGATGGGTCGGCGGATGTTGCGAAGGCGGCGCCGATCTTGTTTTCCATCTTCTTCCGGATCCCCACATACTTGTCAAACAATTCTTTCAGTTCTCCGGCCATGGTGCCGAAATAGACAGGCGATCCCGCGATAATGCCCTCAGAGTCCACCATGTCGTCTTTCGTTACATTCTCCACTGATCTGAGAACACAGGTTACGCCGTCAACCTGCTCCACGCCTTTGGCGATCTCAGCCGCCAGTTTTTGTGTATTGCCCGTCCTCGAATAATAGAGAACCAAAATCTGCATGGTGCAACCTCCGTTCATAGCGTGTGCCGTTTCACGCTCTATCTTTCATGTTACATGGTGAACAGGCTGTCCCTTTTATCGGGACGCCGGGCTATGGATCCCTGTCGATTCGATTACGTATTATAAAACAAATTGGTGACAGAGGCAAATTGTTCCGGTTTGCCGAGAATGAACAGTATGTCGTTCGCAGCGAATCTGAGAGTTATATCGGGATTTGATATGGTCGTTCCGTCACGTCGCACCGCCAGGACGGTCACGCCGTACTTTTTTCTCATTTCGGTTTCACCAAGGGTTTTACCCACAAGGGTCGATGTATCACTCAAACGGAATGTTGAGATTTCGATATCGGGCAGGCAATGTCGCACGTCTGAAAATGATGCGGGTTCCACCGAGAGACTGCGAAACATATGGTAGCCGTCGGACCGGACATCTCTGATAAATCGCTCAATTTCGTCCTTGGGGATAAGGTATTTGGACAGGACCCTGGCGAAGATTTCCACTGATGTTTCGAATTCTTCGGGGATAACCTCATCAGCGCCGACCTCATAGAGTGGTTCCATCTCCTGGAGAAATCGCGTCCGCGCGATTATATGTATTTTGGGATTCATCCTCCGGGCGAGAGCGGTAATGTTTCGTGTCGCGGCGGCATCGGCAATGGTGACCACGATGATTCGTGCGTTCTGGATGCCTGCATGGTGAAAAATTGCTTCCTGGGTGGCATCACCGTAAAAGATGGGTTCACCCATGGCTTTCTCGTGACGGACCGTTTCGGGATTCATTTCGATTATTATGTAGGGAACAGAAGCGATCCTGGCTGCCCGTGCAACATTTCTGCCGTTGATGCCGAAACCGACGACGATGAGGTGATCGGTCCGAGCGATATCGGTGACGGTGAATGCGGGGTGTACCCCTGATTTCAGTTTCTGGGGCAGGGGGAGTCGAAGCGCCGTGTCGACAAGCCATGGCGACAGCTGGATGACAAAGGGAGTTACCATCATGGTCATGACGGAAACGGCAAGAAAGAGTTGATACGTATTGCCCGGTATGAGGAGTCCGTATCTGAGGCCAGAATTCGAGAGTACGAAGGAAAATTCGCCCACCTGGCTGAGGGCGCAACCCACAAGAATCATGGTTCGAAGGGGGTACCCGAGCAGTGATGTCGTTGCTCCGGCGATGATTGCCTTGAGGATGACGACTCCAATGGTAATGATCGCGATGAGTCCCAAATTTCGGAATACGAAATCAAGATTAAGGAGCATACCGATTGATACGAAAAAGAAACTGATGAACAGATCCTTGAACGGCAGGATATTGCCCAGTGCCTGATGGCTGTATTCCGATTCGGATATGATCAACCCGGCGAGGAATGCCCCGAGGGCGATCGATAATCCCAGGCTGTGGGTGAGCCATGCCACGGCGAGGCAGAGGATAATAATGCTCAACAGAAATATTTCACGGTTTCTCGTCCGGGTTATCTGAAAGAGGAGCTGCGGTACAAGCCACTTGGAACTGAGAAATACCAGGATAAGAATGCCGGCAACCTTGATCGTGAGAACCGTGAGTGAGCCCATGATATTTCCGGCGGCGCCGGCGAGCATCGGAGTCACCAGTATCATGGGGACGATGGCAATATCCTGAAAGATCAATATCCCGAGGGATGTTTTTCCGTGAGGACTGTCGATTTCGGCCCGTTCCTGGAGCAATTTCAGGACAATGGCGGTGCTGCTCAGAGCCATGAGACAGCCCATGAAAACCGATTGCGGGACCGTTTGTCCCACCTGTCGGGCGACGAAGAAAAAGGCGAGAATCGTCAGAAATACCTGGGCTGATCCCCCAAGAAAGACAAGTGTCTTGATTTTCATAAGATCCTTCAGGGAGAATTCGATACCGATGGTAAAAAGGAGAAGAACAATTCCGATTTCCGACATGGTTTCGACCTGGGCAACCGCGCTTATAAGACCCAGCCCATGCGGTCCGGCCACAATGCCCGTAATGAGAAATCCCACAATTGTCGGTATTTTAATTCTAAGACAGACAAAGAGGACGATAATGGAAAGTCCGAAAATGACAAAGATGCTTTTTAATAATGGAAGATCCACGGCTGTTTAAACTCCTTGATGATGCAACGAGAAGGAAGACACCGTGATGTTATCAGCGGTTTCCGGAGGGTTTCACCACATAGATGAAAGCTGATTGTTTTCGACTTCGGCTTGTCGGCGTTACAGCGTGATTTCCATATTCTGATGCACGGCGAAGCAGTCCAGTGAGTGATTGCTTCGCTTGATTATGGCGTCGCATTTTTGAATCATTTCATCTATACCATTGTCCGATCTGTCCTGGTTGTGATGGAAAAGCCCGAATTGCTTGACATTCGCTTCCATTGCAAGACACAAGGCATCCGTATAGATCGAGTGCCCCCATCCTTTCGTTTTCGCATAGTCATCTTCGGTGTATTCCGCATCGTGAATAAGAAGGTCCGCACCGGAGGAAAATTTGAGGTAGTCCTCATAATCACGTCCTCCTTCGTGCCGTAAGGTTAATTCATTGTCCGTCAGAAAGACAAACGACTTATTATCTTCGACGAACTTATAGCCGAGACCCTGATTCGGATGGCTCAGGGGAATCGGTGTTACTTCCACCGAATCTATGGTAAAGCTGTCCGTGCAATTGCCGTCATAGGTGATTTCTGCAAGCATATCGTTGTAACTGATGGGAAAGTACGGCGGACTCATAACACGGCAAATCATTTCTTTAACGGTGGATTGGGCGGAGGGGCATCCGCGGATGTTGATCCTGCTTTTTGCCGTATATATCGGTTTGAAGAAAGGGAAGCCCATGACGTGATCCCAGTGGGCGTGGGTAAAGATCATAGTGAATTCCAGACGATCTTCGGACACAAGCCGGTTTCCCAGTCGCCGGATGCTTGACCCCGCATCAATGACGATGATCTCGTCGTTTTTCGTACGGATTTCGAGACAGGTGGTATCGCCGCCGTATTTTAAGTATTCAGGTCCCGAGACGGGGATAGAGCCCCTCGCACCCCAGCATCTGATGATCATCGGTACCTCCTCCTTGGTTATTGATGAAAGTCAAGCCCGCATGTTTATAAAAATTGGCGCATTATATCATAAAATTATTTTCTGAAAAGATCTTTTAACGCCTCTTCCATGGTAAAAAACTGAAATATGAAACCGTTTTTTAATAGTTTATCGGGAATTACGCGCTGTCCCTTTAGTAAAACATTCCCGAACTCTCCCAGTATCATCTTGACAAAGAAAGAGGTAACTGGTGGCAGAAAGGTGGGTTTGCCCAGTACTTTTCCAAGGATATCAGTCAGTTCCCTGTTTCGCACCGGTTGCGGCGCCGTACAGTTGATCGGTCCTTTCATGTCTTTGTGGTCCAGAAGAAAAAGAAAAATCCTCGCCAAGTCCAGTTCGTGAATCCAGGAAAGCCATTGCTTCCCCGAACCGAGGGAACTGCCCATCCAGTATTTGAAAGCGGATGCCATTTTTTCGAGAGCGCCTCCCCGCCTTCCGAGGACAACGCCGAACCGGCAGAGAACAACCCGTGTTCCGAACTGCTCGGCGTACCGCGCAGCCGTTTCCCAGTCGGCGGCGAGTGAGGCGAGGAAATCCGTTCCTGCGAGACTGGTTTCATCGAGAAATTCATCACCGTGAAATCCGTAATATCCAACGGCGGAGGTGCTGAGCAGGTGGGTTTCCTTTCCCTGCCTTTCAGCCATGGCCTGCACAAGGTTTTTGGTCGTGAGAATGCGGCTTTCTCTGATTTCTTTTTTTCTTTCTTCGGTCCACTTGCTGAAGATCGAAGCCCCGGCAAGATTGATGAATGCGTCATGATCGGCTACGTGGTCCTGCCACCGCCCGCTCTTCGTGGGGTCGCCCTCCAGGAATGATGCGCCGGCGGGCAGTGTTCGTTCCCCTTTAATGGTCCGCGTCAAAACGGTTACTTTATGACCCCGGTCGGTCAGCTCTCTCGTCAGGGTCGTTCCCACGAATCCCGATCCCCCCGTTATAAAGATCTTCATGGATTCCTCCTCTCCGTCATGGTTTTACGCTGTTTACCTGTCTCCCACAAGGGGGCGGATTTCATCGATATGAAAATAGACGAGGTATTTCGACGGCGCCTTATTTCCTTCAACTTCGCGACCATGCTTTTTCCTTCGCATGGATTCGATTTTGGCCGGATCTGTTTCAATATGTGTCTTGATAAGGTAAAGTCGCACTCCTTTGTATCCCGGGACGTCTTCCCTGTAGAGGTAGGCGGCATGCGGATTTTCTGTTAGATTGGCGAAACTTCTCCTTTCGCCCAGCAATTTCCGGTTAGGAAATTGCATACAGTTTATGTAAATATATGAGAAAAAAAGAACCAGTAACTGCATATTTTTCTTGACTTTTTGTCAATAAGGAGCGGCGCGACCTGATATTGATAATAATATCAGGGGGTTATAAAATATGCCGCATTCATTGCATCCCTATGGAAAGAAGCATGCTTTACAGTTCAATCGTTTTTTTCAACCTGTTCATGGCGCCATGAACAAAATGCGGCCGCTTGAAGCACGCGGGAACAGGCCGTTACAAATGAACTTTGAAGATCATCTGAGAGTCTTGGTATATTTTCATCTTCAAGAGCATACCTCGGCACGACATCTGCTGCAGGAACTTGAAGAAGACGAGTTCGCCCGTCGGTACATAGCACCCCCGGACGGTATTAGAAAGAGCAGTTTCTCCGAGGCGACCAATACCCGGGGGCTCGATCAGTTCATGTC
>OMKS01000195.1_pt1 | contig 54989 bp, 47 predicted proteins | sample 1674721 | NCBI WGS metagenome assembly OMKS01 (sample SAMN06264996, study PRJEB25208) | sediment metagenome | isolation source: hot spring sediment | place: USA: California | collected 2014-09-02 | reverse complement strand
ACTGCCCGGGCAACGGCACATCGATGATCTCATCGGGTGCTTGTTCGGGATGCGGGCGATGGGCCTTGGGGCCATACTGCTTGCCTGCCTTGCGGCCGGGCTTCTTGGGCCTCTGCTTGGGCGGTCCTTTGGAGAAGGGCGCCGCTTGCCGCTTATTGGCACGGGTGGCCTTCTCGAGAAGTTGCTCCAGTTCAGCGATCCGCTGTTCGAGCCTCGCACAATTCGGGCACCGTGCCGTTGTGTGTACACTGCCGACCATGAGACCAATATCGGCAATATGGCGGCTTAACCGTGAGGATTATGGGACGCTAAACAGAAACGGCGGGGTTTTGGGAGAAGGACCGCCGGTGGGTCTGGGAGGGGGACGGGAGAGCGTGAGAACGTATGAACGTGGGAAGGTGAGAAGGTGAGGACGTAAGAACGGGGGAAGGGCGTGGATTCCTCGATCGGGCCCGGCATGGGCCATCCACTTCACCCTTCGGGTTCAGTGGCTGCCACCCCACGATTCTGTAAGCCCCCCAACGTCATCCCGACCGAAGGGCCGAAGGCCCGCAGTGGAGGGATCCGTTCGAATGGCTGTTCGACAAGGCACCCCACGCCATGCCGCAGCAGTCTCTCCAATGGGGGGTGAACGTTGATCTGTCCGCCAGCCGCTCACGCCATGCGGCTAAGCCACCAGCGGTGTCGCTTCGCGACGCTGACGAGCGGATTCCTCGGCTTCGCGGCGCGTCGCTGCGCTTTGCACCGCTTCGCTCGGAATGACGCGGCCTGGCCGGCGGCCGGCGGCATGACCGCAACCCTCGGTCCTGGTCGCGGCCGGCGGAGCGCGGTAGAATGGCTGCACGCCACGAATCGAACCCGTACAGCGAAAGGACCTGACGATGCATCGACGCGCATTTCTGCAAGCGCTGGGCGCGGCGGCGGGGATGGGGCTGCTGCCCCGGCTGGGCCCCGGGCGGGCCGCCGGCGTCGCGGCCAACCCGCCACGGCCCAACTTCATCATCCTCATCGCCGACGACCTGGCGTGGAACGACGTCGGCTGCTTTGGCCACCCGACGATCCGCACGCCCCACCTGGACCGGATGGCCGCCGAGGGGATGCGGTTCACCAGCGCGTTCCTGACGACGGCATCCTGCTCGCCGACGCGGTGCAGCGTGATCACGGGCCGCTATCCGCACGCGACCGGCGCCGCCGAGCTGCATCAGCCGCTGCCCGCCGACCAGGTGGCGTTCCCGGGCCTTCTCCGCGAGAGCGGCTACTACACGGCCGCCGCGGGCAAATGGCACATGGGCGACGACGCCCGGCGGCACTTTGACCGTATCTATGGCGGCGGACCCAGCGGCGGCGAACAATGGCTTCGGGCCCTGCGCGAGCGGCCCAACGACCGGCCCTTCCTGCTGTGGCTGGCCGCGTCCGACCCGCACCGGCCCTACCGGCCGGACACGATCGACCCGCCACACAGGCCCGAAGACATGGTCGTGCCGCCCTTCCTGCCGGATGCGCCGGAGGTGCGTCGTGACCTGGCGCTGTACTGCGACGAGGTCTCGCGGCTGGATGCGTTCGTGGGGCGGGTGCTGGATGAGGTGGACCGACAGGGCATCGACCAGGACACGTGCATCCTGTTCTTCTCCGACAATGGCCGGCCCTTCCCGCGATGCAAGACGCGGCTGTATGATTCGGGCGTCAAGACCCCCCTGCTGGTCCGCTGGCCGGGGCGCGTGGAGCCGGGCACGGTGTGCGATGGCCTGGTGAGCGTGGTCGATTTGGCGCCGACGATCCTGTACCTGGCGGGGCTGCCGGCCAGCGAGACTTTTCACGGGGTGTCGTTCGCCCCCCTGCTGCGCGATCCGGCGGCGACGACCCGTGAGTACGTCTTCGCCGAGCACAACTGGCACGACTACCAGGCCCACGAGCGATCCGCGCGGTCGAAGGACTTGCTGTACATTCGCAACGCCTTCCCGCATTTGCCCGGCACGCCGCCGGCGGATGCCGTCCGCTCGGAGACGTTTCAGACGATGCGACGGCTGCGGGGTGAGGGTCGGCTGGGCGCCCACCAGCACGATTGCTTCATCCTGCCCCGCCCGGCCGAGGAGCTTTACGACGTGAACAAAGACCCGTACAGCCTGCACAATGTGGCCGAGGACCCGGCCTACGCCGACGCCCTGGGCCACATGCGGGCGGTGCTGGAGGACTGGATCCGGCGGACGGACGACCGGATACCGGCCACGCCGACGCCCGACCGGTTTGACCGGGCCACGGGACAACCGCTTCAACGATGACCGGCCCGACGCCAAGGAGTTCCGGGACGCGGGAACGCATCAACTGACGGCCAGCTTTAACCTGGCCTGGCCCAAGAAAGACGGCCGCTTCTCCCAGCAGTGCCCCTACTGATCGGCAGGATGCGCACCGATCAAGGGTGCATGCGTACGATCCGACACACCGGCCCGGCGTTTCAATCCGGCTCGGTTTGACGATTGCGAGGCGGCGGTGCGCCCCCATCTTCCCCATGTCGTCGCGGGCTTGCGACCTGCGCCATAGCGCAACCCACCTGCGCGTTTCGCTGGACTTGGAGGCAGGAGCGCAGGACAATGGATCGGCTGGATTGCCGCATGACAACCGCAACAGAAAGGGGAGCAGATGAGCACACGACTCGCCTTCCATCGCATTCTCATGATGGGCCTGCTGGCCGCCGCGACCGCGCAGGCCGTCAGCCCGCAGCCCGATGAGTTCCGCTTTCGCGACGCGTGGATGGGGCTCCTGCTGGGCCGGGGCCAGGACGCCGCGCCCCCGCACCTGCGGCTGCTATACGAGGATGTGAGCGATGGGGTCTCGCGGGGCAAATCGTGGCGGGGCACGCCGTTTCAGATCGGCCAAAAGACCTACGCGCACGGTCTGGCGTTCAACGCCATCAAGCATGTCGAGGTCGTCCTGGATCGGCCCGGCGAGCGGTTCACCGCGGACGTGGGATTGGAGAACAACGACGACACGCAGCGCGGCGCGGCCACCGGCCACGGCTCGGTCACGTTCCACGTGCTCATCGAGGGTCAGGAGGTGTTTGCCTCCGACGTGCTGCGGCTGAAGGATGGCCACCGCTCCATCGACGTGCCGCTCGACGGCGCCCGCCGATTCGAGATTCGCGTCCAGGATGGCGGCGATGGCCGCGGCTGGGACCAGGCGCTCTGGGCCGAAGCCATCGTGCACCTGCAAGACAAGACCCGCATCCGGCTGCAAGACCTGCCCATCGAGCACCCCGGCCGGCCCGTTTCGCCGACGAGCCCGCCCTTCTCGTTCGTCTATGGCGGCACGCCATCGAGCGATCTGCTCAAGGACTGGTCCATCACGCAGACCACGCGAAAGCTCGATGCCGACCGCACCGAGCATACGCTGACCTATGCCGATGCCGCGACCGGCCTGCACGTCCGCTGCGTCCTGGTCGCCTACGAGGACTTCCCCACCGCCGAATGGACGCTGTATTTCAAGAACACGGGCTCGGCCGACACGCCGATCCTCGAGAAGATCCAGGCCCTCGACGTCGCCCTCAGCCGCGGTGAGGGCGAGTTCGTGCTGCACCACAACATCGGCTCCCCCGCGAACGGCAACGACTATGGCCCGCTCGAAACGCGGCTGGGCCCCGGCGCAGCCAAGCGGCTCGGCGGCACGGGCGGCCGGCCAACGAACGCGGACTGGTCCTACTTCAACCTCGAATGGGGCGGCCGAGGCCTGATCGTCGCGGTCGGCTGGCCGGGCCAGTGGGCGGCGCAGCTCCAGCGCGACGGCGCCCGCGGCCTGCACCTGCAAGCGGGCCAGGAACTGACGCACTTCGTCCTGCATCCGGGCGAGGAGGTCCGCAGCCCGCTGATCGTCCTGCAATTCTGGAAAGGCGACTGGATTCGCGCCCAGAACATCTGGCGGCGTTGGATGATGGCCCACTCCATGCCCACGCCCGGCGGGCGGCTTCCCCAGCCGCTGCTGCTGGCCTCCAGCTCCCGCCAGTACAACGAGATGATCGACGCCGATGAGGCCAAGCAGATCATGTTCATCGACCGCTACCTGACCGAGAACATCCCGCTGGACTACTGGTGGATGGACGCCGGCTGGTACGTCCATCATGGCGGCGGCTGGCCCCGCGTGGGCACCTGGGAGGTGGACAAGGCCCGCTTCCCGAACGGCCTGCGGGCGGTGTCGGACCATGCCCACGGCAAGGGCCTGAAGGTCCTGGTCTGGTTCGAGCCGGAGCGGGTCACCGCCGGCACGTGGCTCGCGGAGAACCACCCGGAATGGATTCTGGGCGGGGCCAAGGGCGGCCTGCTTAACCTGGGCAACGACGACGCCCGCACGTGGCTCACCGAGCACATCGACGGCCTGATCACCGAACAGGGGATCGACCTGTACCGCCAGGACTTCAACATCGACCCCCTGGGCTACTGGCGCGGGGCGGATGCCCCGGACCGCCAGGGCATGACGGAGATTCGCCACGTCACGGGCTACCTGGCGTACTGGGATGAGCTGCGGCGGCGGCATCCGGGTATGCTGATCGACTCGTGCGCCAGCGGCGGGCGACGCAACGACGTCGAGACGATGCGCCGGGCCGTGCCGCTGTGGCGAAGCGACTACGCCTACGAGGCCATCGGCCATCAGTGCATGATGTACGGCCTGTCGCTGTGGCTGCCCTATCACGGTACCGGGACGGTGTTCACCCGCAACGCATCGTACTACGGCAGCGGGCCCACGCCCGTCGAGCCGTATGCGTTTTGGAGCAACGCCTGCCAGGGCACGGGCATGGGCATTGACGTGCGGCTCAAGGAGCTGGACTACGCGGCGATCCGGCGGCTGCTCGATCAGTGGCGGCGGATCGCGCCGAACTACTACGGCGATTTCTACCCGCTGACGCCGTGGACGCGGGACCCGGCGGCGTGGATGGCCTGGCAGTTTGACCGGCCCGAGGCGGGCGCGGGGGTCATCCAGGCGTTCCGGCGGCACGAGAGCTTCTACGAGGCCGTCCGCCTGCGGCTGCGGGGCCTGGATGCCGACGCCGAGTACACCGTGACCGACATCGAGACCGGCCATGACCAGCGCCACCCGGGCCAAAGGCTCCTGACCGACGGCCTGCGGATCACGCTCGACGAAAAACCCGCCGCCGCCGTCCTGACCTACCGCAAGGCCAAATGACGATAAACCCGGATTCCGGGCGCAACAGCCCCGCCGGGTCAAAAAGACGCCCTGCGCCCAAAAGGTGTTGCGAGCCGCGCAGTGAGCCCACTACAATGGGGGTTGACCACCTGAAGGTCTCGCCCCAGGGAGCGGGCGGTAAGGGCCGTCTGCAAGGTCGGGGGCCTGAATGATCGAGGCGACGGGAGGACTCCGATGAGTGAAACGTGCGAGAACTGCGGCAAGCAAATCGGTGACCTGGAGACACCCCACGTATTTCAAGGGCACATCGTCTGCGCCGAGTGCGACAAGAAACTCCGCACTGGCGGCTCACCACCTGAAATGCCCGACGCAAGCAAGGAGTATTCTGAACGCAAGGCCCCTGGCGAGGAACGTGTACTGTATGACGGGCGACCGTCCATGTGGCGCAATCGACCCGTCGGCTTTGTGTTGAGTTTGTTTCTCATTCTGGTCGGAGGAGTAGGTCTCGTGATCCTTGCTATCTGGTACCTGAGGGTACTTGGCACGAGATTGACTGTCACCAGCGAGAGAACGACCCTTCGCCACGGCATTCTGTCAAAACATATAAGTGAGGTGCTACATCGAGATGTTCGATACGTGGAATTGACGCAAGGGGCTTTACAGCGGCTCTTGGGAGTGGGGACTATCGAGATTGCCTCGGCCGGACACGCTGGAGTTGAGCTCGCCGTAAGCGGCATCCCTCATCCCGACAAAGTCAAGCAGATCATCGACGAACAGCGACGCTGCACATGATGCAGGAAGCAGGACGAGAGGTTGGGCGCAACGAAAACGCCGGCGTTAGTGGCCGGCGTTGGGCCGGGGATCAAATCCCCGGGGGTGTTACTCATTATTATCTTCGTCAATAGTATAACGCAAGTTCGACGAAAGTCAAGTATACGGCATGAGCAAAGTCTCTTCTACAGCGCACAAAGACGCCGCAACTCCCCTTAGAATAGCGGTTTACGTTGACGGCTTCAACCTGTATTTTGGCCTCAAGGATGCCGGGTTGAAGCGGTACTACTGGCTCGACATCTGGCGGCTCGCCGAGAATCTCGCCCGAGGAGGCTCGGTTTGCTTGGTGAAGTACTTCACAGCTCGGATCAAGGCCAATCCCGCGAAGGAGCGACGGCAACGGGTACTCCTGCACGGCTCAGGTCACCATCGACCGGCCTTGGAGATCATCCTCGGGCACTATCTCCTCAAGCCTTGGCAGTGTCGGAGTTGTGGCCATGTTTGGCAAGTGCCGGAGGAGAAAAAGGACGGACGTCAACATCGCGACAAGTCTGCTTGGCGATGCTTACGAGAACCGGTTCGACCGGGCGATTCTGGTCTCAGCAGACAGCGATTTGGTGCCGCCCATTGACAAGATCCGCGCTCTGTGGCCGGGCAAGAGAATTGTGGCGGCTTTTCCGCCAAGGCGAACATCCAAACACCTCCAGCAAATGGCACACGGCTTTTTCTACATTAGTGAAAGGACAATCCGCGTGTCCCAACTCCCGAATCCCGTGCAAACACCGGACGGGCGACAGTTCTGGAGACCGACGGAGTGGAAATAGAAAAACGGACAGGAACAGTGGCCACCGCCTGTCCCGGCCCATCGCGGCTAGTGTGACGAGGGGCACGGCGTGTGGACACAGGTGACGAACAGATCGCATGGGTTCGGGAACAGGGGTGAACCCCTTCGACGAGTCTGGAGGCCCTTATGACTGAATCATCGGATACCTCCGGCGAGTATGTGAAGAAGTCGCTTGGCTCCAAGGCGCTGGCCTTGTTGATAGGAGCCTTGGGCCTCTACATATTGCTGAAGATATGGATTCCGATGGCTGCCAACTGGCGACCGTTCGGTTTTTTTGACATCTTCTTTTTGTTTACGTTCCCCATACCCGTTACCCTCGTCGGAATCTACTTTTTGCATACCGCTGGCCATTTGTGGCGTGGACTTTCCTCCAAAGGGCTGCGTAAGGCGTCCGTGTGCCTGGCCTTTCTCCTCGCGGCAATGGCATTACTTTCGTTATCGCGGAGATTTCCTGACCGAAGCGATAGCGTCCGAACTCTGCTTATATTTCCGCCCGCAATGGCCCTTGGCGGCCTGTTCTATCTGGCTGTAAAACACTGCCTTTTCAAATGGTTCGCGCTGGCCGAGGTGATGGATTATGCCGCCCATCGAAGGGCTACGAAGGTCTATTTCGGTTTGTTGGCGTACGCATTGTGGACTGCCATAGCAGTCACCATCGAACTGCTCCCAAGGGACCCCGACTATGAACACGTTCCGGCCAACGACTGGCTTGCAGGGCTGATTGTTTTGGGGTCCATACCCCTGGCGTTCGGGTGCTATCGACTGGGGTTGCGGTTCTTCTTGAGGCCGCCCCCGGAGACAGGCGGCAACAACGGCCCGCAGCCGGAAGCCGCGTCCGCCGAGCCAGGCCCGGCGGATGACAAGGGCGAGCTTCTCTGTGAGCTCTGAGCGCTCTGTGGCAACCTCCATGACCGGATGCAATGAAGAAGCCACAGAGGCCACCGAGGACACAGAGAGAACGGACAACCTGGATTTCCGCCAGAGTCTGCCCCCGACTGGAATCCGGCCGGGCGGCATGGCCACGCTCGCGTGGCCATGGGCAAGCCATCCGGCCCTGGGCGATGCTCAGACCGCATGGGTTCTGGAGCAAAACCGAGCCATCCGGCAAATCCGGCCCGTGACAGGGCGCCGGCGTCAGGCCCGCCAGGGGCGCTGGCGTTGGCGGTGCTTATCGACCATGGCGCGGGCGATCTGGGCGTCCTCGGCGACCTGCCAGTCGAACATGCCCACGCAGACGAAGTCCGCCCCGCCCTTGAAGGCGTACTCAAACCCGCTCTGCGGCCGGATCGCCCCGGCGGCGAGCGTCTTGAACGCGATCCACGGCACGGTGACCGTCTTGAAGAACTCGATCGTCTGCTCGGGCGTCATGGACCAGTAGTTGTCCGCGCCGTTCTCGATGACGTCGAGCTGCTGATCGGGCCGCCGCGCCGACCAGTAGTCCTGGTGGTGCAGCGTCTTGACGTAGAAGTCGGGCCTGTAGCCGCTGGTCTCGGCGGCGATGATCACGTCCAGCATGTGGGCCCCGATGCCCGCGGGCAGGCCCTGGCGCTTCACGTGGTCCACGATCTTCGCCAGCTTGTCCATCTGCCCGTCCCGCAGCCAGCGGTCGCCGATGACGCCCTGGATATAGACCGCCGAGGCGCCCCAGTCGATGGACCGCTGCACGTTGGTGAACAAATCGCCGGGCGTGGGGTGCCCCTCGGCGATCCATTGAATCCGGCCGCCGCGGTCCCAGTGCTTTTTGAAGATCTCCATCGGCTTGTCGCGCGGATCGGCGATGATCGTGTTGATGCCGTGGGCCTCGCACAGGGCGAGCGTCTCGAGCACCTTGGCCTCGGTGTTGTAGCGGCGCTGCAGCTCCGAGACGTAGCGCAGGTCGCGGGCGTGCGCCCAGCCGCTGATCAGGTTGCCGCCGGAGATGAGCCGGCTGACCGCGAGCGTGCCGATCCGGCCCATGGGCATGCCCTTGGCGCCCGGCGCCACGGGGGTCATCTTCGACCCCGCCGACCCGGCACTCGACGCCGCGGACGCCCCGGCCGCCAGCCCCAGGCCCGCACCCACGGCCACACCCTGCTTGATGAAATCGCGACGATCCACGTGTGACATGCCCGGCTCCCTTTCCCAAGACCGCAACGAACCTGCATTTGTGACCCGTTACAGCGTAGGCCGCCGCGGCGAAAAACGCAAGCTCCCGGCGGACCGACGGTAACAAAAAAAGGGCCGCGAATCCAAAGACCCGCGACCCCGGCACCTTCCTCCCGACGATGGACGCCTATTCAACGCCCATCAGGTAATTTTGACTGAAGATCACCCAGTCCAGCATGTCGATCACGCCGTCGGCGGGCATGCTGATATCCGCCGCCGGGTTCCAGTTCGCATCATCGCGCCGGCTGAGCCACGCGGCGTCAAACACGGCCAGGTCCTCGTCGTCCACGTCGCCGTCGGCGTCGAAGTCGCCGGCGTAGCTGCGGCCCGCAATAAGGTCGTCACTGTGCAGCCACTCCTCGAGCATGATGAGGTAATCGTCCATGTCCACGTCGCAGTCGCCGTCGGCGTCGGCCCGCAACGGGCAATGGAAGATCCGGAACGCCCCGCTCTGAACGGCGTCGCCCACGGCCGGCGTGACCCGCACGCGGCATGCGTCGCTGTTGCTCAGCGGCACGAACCAGTCATACTGCGTGATGCCGTTCGGGTCGGTCACGGTCGTCTCGGGCCGCGCCGGCGGGGACACCTCGTACCAGTTCGTGCCATCCAGCGTGTAATCGACGATCACCGTCCCAACGCCGCCGCCGACGGCCTGCCAGCGGATCGGCTGGACCGAACCCGTGGCGAAAATCTCCCCGCCGACGGGACTGAGCAGTTCCAGGTGCCCGAATTGCTCCAACGCCAGGGCATGATCCGTCCCGGCGGAGACCCTTACGAACGCGTTGCCCCCCGGAACCGACATCACGCCGTCGGCGTTCCAGGCATACAGCGAGCCGTCCTTCTTGATGGCCACGCAGAAATTGCCGCCCGCGCTGATCGCCGTGTACCCGGCATCCTGGGGGGCGTTGGTCTCGAGGGCATCGTTGTTGCCCCAGACCGCGATCGAGCCGTCGGCGCGAAGGGCCATCGCGTGCTGCACAACCGCCACGCCCTCCCTGTACCCGCCGGCCGAGACCGCCACGAAGTCGTTGCCCACGGGCACATCGTCCTGCAGGTCGCCGCTCACGCGACCCCACACCTGCAACGAACCGTCGGACTTGATGGCCACATTAAACGACAAACCCGCATCGACGGCCTTGTAACCGGCTCCGAGCGGGCTGGTGCCCTCGCCATAGAAATTGGAGCCCACCGCCACGATCGCCCCGCTGCTGCGCATGGCCACGCTGTGCCAGCCGCCGGCGCTGATCGCGACGTAGTCCGTCCCCGCGGGGAAGTTGAGCTGTCCTTCGATGTTGCGGCCGGCCCCCACGATGCTGCCATCGGCCTTGAGGGCCAGGCTGTGGAATTGCCCGGCGGCGACATCCTTATAATCCTCGCCGGTCGGGAGGTTCAGTTGGCCGTTGGTGTTGCTCCCCCAGCCATGGATCACCCCATCGCTGTCGACCGCCAGGCTGAACCCGGTGCCCGCGGCGATGGCCGTGAAGGTGTCCCCCTCCGGGGCCGTGCTCTCGCTGCCCCAGGGGTAGATCGTGCCCGCCGGTGCCGACAGACCCAACATCAGGATACAACCAGCCACCAGCAGCGGAATGAATGATCGCGTGCTATTCATCTGCCAACCTTTCCTTGCGTGTGCAACGTAGACAATTCCCCTCACCCACCGGCGGGCGACAGGCCGCCTGCGCCGGGACCATCGGCGTTGGACCAGTGCATTCGAGGCCGGACGTGAACCGGAAAGGCTGCAACGGGACCGTCACCACTCCTCTGCACACCTTGCCCTAATTTACCGCAATCGGCCCTGAAAGTCAACCCAAACTCACAGTTTCGGCACATTTGGCGGCCCCAGGGCCCAGATTTGCGACCGGAGCCCTGAACCATGGCCTCGCGCCTCCAGACGACGACCTGCCCCCGCGGTGGGAATATGGGCAATCCCGGCTGTCGGCAGGCGGCCAGAAGCGCCCTCCCTGCCGGAGGGCTATTCGCCGACCAGCAGGTACTGCGGATTGGGCCGGGCCTCGATACGCAGGCACTGCGTCCAGGAGGTCTCCCGCCGCCCGCCCAGCATGTCCACAACCACGGCCCGGCCCGCCTGGACCGGCAGCGTCACCTCGTGGGCCTCGCCCGTCGTCCACACGGCGATCGCCTGCCTGTCGCCCTTGACGAATTGCAGGGCGAAATCCGCCGGATTCGCCAAATCCAGCCGTTTATCGAACGAAAAGCCCCCCAGCGTCTCGGTCAGGACCTTGGCCGCCTCGTAGGCCGTTTTCGGCCGCAGATCGTGCTCCACGGTGCCGAAGTTGTGCTCCCTTTCCTGCGGATCGGTCCCATCGTTTTTCCAGTCATACCAGATGTTCACGGCCACGCGCTGGGACAGGTTGGTCAGGTACATCCGCGCCAGGTAGCGGGCCTGCTGCTCGTCGGTCAGCGGTCTCTTGTCCCAGTTGACGTTCGAGTAGCCCCACTCGCCTGAGATGATGGGCACCTTCTTGTCGGGGGCATACTGCTTGATGAGCCTGCGGAGCCGCTCGTAGTCCGCAATCACCGTCTCGGGCGCTTGGGGCCGATACGGATGCATGGAGACGACGTCGATCCACTCCAGAAGGCCTTCTTTGAAGCACGCCTCCAGCCAGTCCATGGGGATGCCCGACGTCGCCGGGGCCACGACCAGCCCGGAGGGGTCCGCCGCCCGGATCTGCGGGGCGGCCTGCCGCACGAGGGCACAATAGTCCTCCACGCTGGGCTGGGGACGCCAGAACTGCTGAATGTTCGGCTCGTTCCAGATCTCCCACAGGATACCGTGTCCACGGTAGCGGTTCGCCGCCGCCTCGGCAAACGCCACAAAGGCCGCCCTCCCCTCGGGCGTCCGCACCGAACGGTCCTCCTCGTAGAGCCGGTTGCTGTAATCGAGAATGTAAAGGATGCGAATCCCGCGGTCCACGCACCCCTTCGTCAGGTCATCGTAGCCGGCCCGGTCGAAGCCATAGACGCCCTTTTGCCGCTCCACGCCACCCCAAGCCAGGTCCATACGGATGAACCGCAGGCCCGCCTGCCGGATCAGGTCCAGGTCCCGTGGTTGGCCCGTGAAGTGAATGTTCACGCCCAGCCCATCGGGAATGACCAGATTGGGCAGGGGCTCGGCCCCGAACGCAGGCCCCAACCCGCATCCAACGACGACCAAAAACAGCAAGCTACATCCGAGAGTGCAGGTCTTCATGGGTCGATCCTTTCTGAAAGTCCAGGAATCAGCCCATGTATTGTCCCCTCAGGCGGCGGCCTTGTCAACACGGCCACGGCGCCGACGGGTCTCGACCACGTCTGTCTCAATCAGGGAGCGGCCAAGATCGCCAATTCCACGCTCCCGACAAGATAGCTTCCACCATCGGTCTGCTGCCGAACCTCCAACGTGTACGAACCCGGCTCGAACGGCCCCAGCAGCGCCCGCACGGGGTATTCGCAGATGCAGTCACACGGGGCATCGGGAATCTCAAGTTCCAGCAGGTGGATGGTCCGGCCCTCGATGTCCATCACCAGTTCCATCCGCTCGGCACAGCAGTTGGCCGGCACGCGATCCTCGAAATACACGTACCGGCCCCGCACTTCGACTCGGAATCGGGGTTCATCGTCCGGCTCTTGCGGCGCGCCGTCACAGCCGTTCCATCGGGCCTCCAGCCGGGGCTCACCGGCGCCGATAAGCCAACACTCAGCGAAAACCCGCACATCGGCGAGCGTCACGCGGCCATCCCAGTCCAGGTCCGCCCCGCCACACTCGATGCACCAATCCCGCAGATGCCACCCGGCGAGCACCGCGAAGTCGTCCAGTTGCACGTCGCAATCCACGTCCAGATCGCCCGGCAGCCGCACCGGGCCCACGTGCAGGGCATCAAGCCCGAAGTCGGCCAAGTCCTCCAGGGGCCCGAACTCCCGCACAAGATCGAGATTGCGCATCACGATCCGCCCTCGGTCGCTGAGCAGGTCCCCCTCGCCCACGTGCCCCAGTCGGGCGTCGGTGAAGCTCTCCTCCACGCTGAACCAGACCTCCCCGTGCGGCCATACGAACACCGCATCCAGCCCGAAATCCTTGGGCCTCGCGTCGATGGGCTCAAAGCCCGCCATCAACTCGGCGTTGGTCCGATAAACCGTGCCGTCGCTGCACAGCAAATCCCCGTGGCCGATCGTTTTCCCCAGCCGCTCCGAGAAGAAATCCTCCTCCACGCTGAACCAGAACCGCCCCGCCGCACCGGCGCCGTCGGCGCCGGTGTCTTGGGCGACGGCGTCCAGGCCGAAGTCCGGCGCCGGCGGCATGGGCTCAAACGGCCCGATCAGATTGCCATACCCCAACACCACCCAGCCGGCGTCACTGAGCAGATCACCCGCGTGCAGAAGTCCCAGCGTCTCGCTGAAGATATCCTGCTCGATGGAAAACCACACCTGGCAGGGCCCGGAACCCAAATCGGCACCCTCGGTCGGACGCAGCACCGCGTCCAGACCCAGGTCCGGCACGATCGGCTGGATGCCCAGACGGCCGGTCAGATCCGCGTTACGGCGGATGACCCGCCCATCGGTGCACAACAGGTCCCCTTCGCTGATCGACCCGCGCGCCTTGTCGAACGAGGTGAACCCCACCTCGGTGCTGAACCGCACCTCCGGCCACGGGACCGCCACCAAGTGCAGCGAAAACACCTGTAGCGGGAACTCCTGCGGGTCCGGCGAGACCTGCGTCAGGTCGATCTCAATCCATGGCGGCGCGATGGTCAGCTCCTGCATCCCACTTCGCAACTCCACTTCACCGGCCCCGAGTGAACCGGTCAACCGCATTTCATGGAACAGGGGCTCCAGGCCGCCGCGGATATAGGTGCCCGCCAAATCGCCGGTGTACCGCCCTTCGCCTGCACCGCCCACAAATCGCAGATGCTCCACGCGAAAGCTGTCGAACAGCGATCTGGACGGCTGGGGCACCAGAACAAACGTCCCCTCGATCGGGACCAGGATCGGGGGACGACCACAGATGGTGCAATCGTCCACCAACCAGCTTCCCTCGATGAGCCGATAACGCACCGACCCTTCCGGAAATCCGGCGTCAGCGGTCACCGTCCCGACCAGCACTGCCGCCCCCAATACCCCAAGAACCATCCCCCTCGTCCATCGACATGTACCCTGCCTTCTCATACCTCGCCCCTTTCCTTGCCCCGCGAATGGACCTTCGGCCTCATCTGATCCTGGGGAACCCCAACCGAGGAACCTCTCGACCGATTCCCGCCTGCCACGCCTCCCGCCGCTCTATCAAAGTATACACGCATCCCCGCCATGGGCAAGTCTGATAAGAACCCGCTTCCGCCCCGGCCGGTGCGTCATCAGAAGTGTAGAAATCACTTTGTGGTGATTTCTCGTTGCCAAGCCACAGCGTCTATACTATAATCCTGACCTGAAACGACAGAGGAGAAGGCCAATGATATCGGTTGCCGGCGGCGGCACTGTAGAGGGTGTTTTTGCGCAGGGCGTGGAGTTCTACGGCCCGGATGTTCTGGACACATCGAGGCTGCTGTTCGGACCTTTCAAGATCCTGGGCCTGATCGTCTGGATCTATCTGTGCATGTACTGCGCCCAGCGGGTCGAGTTCAGCCCGCTGATTGACCGGCGATACAAACCGCTGGCTACCGCGGCGTGCCTGCTGATCGGGCCGTTCGTCTTCTTCGTGCTGGTCGTGGCGGATACGGCCGTGAAGCTGCAAGACGGCACGCTCGGCGCGGATCACGTCCTGAGCCACCTGTTCGGCGGCGCCTTTGTCCGACGCCGGCACCTGTCGGCCCGGGGCCGACCCCAGGAGGACTTCATTCAGTTGCTCGACTCGGCCGGGCATGACTATTTCGGCGATACCCTCGCCCGTAACGAAGGCCAACCGCCCGACCAGGAGGCCTTGGAACTGACCCGCAGGCTCATTCTCGACGGCATCCGCCGCCGCGCCAGCGACATCCTGATCGACCCCAAAAGCTCCGGGGTATACACCGTCCGTTACCGCATCGACGGCTTCCTGCAGCTCGCTCAGGAGGTGGACGTCAACACGTGCAAGGCCGTGGTCAATTGCGTCAAGGCCATCGCCGGCATGGACATCTCCGAGCGGCGCCGCGCTCTGGATGGAGCGTTCATGGCCCGCATCGCCGACGGCGACGTGCACTTTCGCGTGGCCAGCGCCGGCGTCCTGGGCGGCGAGAAGCTCTCCATCCGCGTGCTCAACCAGGCCACCGGCATGCTCGGCCTGAACGAGATCGGCCTCAGCGAGGACAGCTACCGACAAATTCGCGCGGCGATCGACCTGCCCCAAGGCATGATCCTCGTGTGCGGGCCGACCGGCAGCGGCAAGACCACCACCCTGTACGCCATGCTCACCGAAGTTGATTTTTACACGCGCAACGTCGTCACCGTTGAGGATCCCATCGAGTACGTTCTGCCCCACGCCAGCCAGATCGAGGTCAACCCCAAGGCGAATATCACCTTCGCCAACTCCCTGCGCAGCATCCTGCGGCAGGACCCGGACATCATCTGCATCGGCGAGATTCGGGACGGGGAGACGGCGCAGATGGCCGTTCAGTCGGCCCACACGGGCCACTTGGTGCTGGCCACCCTGCACAGCAGCAGCAACCTGGCGACGCTGGCCCGCCTGATGGACCTGGGCGTGCGACCGTTGGTGCTGGCCTCGGCACTGAGCGTGGTGATCTCGCAGCGGCTCGTCCGCCGGCTTTGCGAGCACTGCAAGGAGCCGGCCGAGCTGACCCATGAACAAGCCGAGGTGCTGGTGCGGGTGGGGCTCAATCCGGCCGGGGCCTGCCGACCCGTGGGCTGCGGCCGATGCAACGATACCGGTTTCTACGGACGCGTCGCGATCGTGGACGTGCTGCACGTGGACGACGCCCTCCGTGCGCAACTGACCACCGGGCGGCTGAGCCTGGCGAATCTCAAAAACGAAGGCGACACCAAGGGCCGCTCGCACCTGCGCAAGGAAGGCCTCATCAAGGTCGCCGCGGGCATCACCACCCTGGAGGAAGTCTACCGCGTCACGACGCACTTGGGATAACGGACCATGCTTTTCTGGCTGACCATTCTGGGTGGATTCGCGTTTGTGTATCTGGCCCTGCGCATCGGGTTCTACATGATCTGGCAGAGCCTGTTCAACACGCTCGTGGCCGTGTACCTGAGCGTGATGCTCACGCCGCGTTTGATCGGCCTCGTGCCGGAGCTGGCCGAATCGGGGTACTATTTCGCCCCGTGCGTGCTCGTGTTGGCGCTGCTGTTCTTCCTGCTGCTGCAGACGATCACCGCCTGCTTTCTGACCGGCATCAGCGAGGTCGCACTGCCCTCTGCCGTCGAGATGTTCGGCACGCCCCTGCTGGGTTTCGTACTGGGCTACGTGATCGTCGGATTCGTGCTGTTCCTCGTTTACCTGCTGCCCATTTCGCACACGGACTTCGCCCAACGGCACGTGTTCAAGACGACCTCGCAAGCGGGTCTGGAAACGAGGCCGCCGTTGCCCGTGCGCACCACGATCCAAACCTGCCGATTCATCGGCTTCGTCAGTCTGCAATACCATGAGGGCACGGTGGAGAGAACCGTACACTGGCTGATCCAGTCGGCACGTCCGTCGCCGCCGGAACCGGAGCGGCAACCACCGCCCGATCCCCGCTGGCGGGCCGGCCCCGAGGTCGCCCCCCGGCGATAAAGCGGTCTTGAAACCCGCCACCGCGACCCTCACGCGCCCGACAGGAGGTGCTCGATCAGGATCTTCAACCCGATGCCGATCAGGATCAACCCGCCGGCCACCTCGATCTTCTTCTCGAAGAAGTGGCCCAAGCGGCGGCCCAGACAGCAGCCCAGATAGGAGATCACAAACGTGATCGCCCCGATCAGGACCGCCGCGTACACGACGTGCTCCGTGACGAGCGACAGGGTCACCCCGACCGCTAGGGCGTCGAGACTGGTCGCCAGACTCAGCCCCAGCACCACGACCAGGCTCGCCGGATCGCCCGCCGCCGATCGCGATTCGGCCCGCTCGATCTGGAACGCCTCGTAGATCATCTTGCCCCCCACGGACGCCAGCAAACCGAAGGCGATCCAGTGATCCCATGCCGCGACGTACACCCGCAGCGACGCCCCCAAGAGGTAGCCCAATAGCGGCATGCCCGCCTGAAACGCCCCGAAAAACAGGGCCATTCGCACCGCGTGCCGGATGCGCATCTGGCGATACACGCTGCCGGTCGCCACGGACACCGCCAGCGCATCCATCGCCAGCCCCACGCCGATCAGGCCGACGGTCAACAGCGCCATCAGGTCGGCTCCGGTCCGGGCGGCGGTTTGGGCTGTGTGCAGATCAGCCCCGGCCCGGTCACGTCCTCGGCAATGACCCGGCCGGGTTCAACGACCAGAAAGTCATCGTCCTCCCAACAGCCGTTCACCAGCCGCTGCAACAGGCCCGGATCGCCCGGCAGCTCTTCGTAGTTCCAGCCCAGATGCGCAGCGCACCGCCGGGTGTACTCCTTGTAGGTCTCGCTGCCCGGCAACGCCCAGTCAATGTACGTCGCCCAGGCGTATTCGCGGATCCAGGAGGCCTCGACCTCCATCAGGTAGCGGGCGTTGTCCTCACCGTACTTGCGGGTGTATTCCTCCAGGGCCGCCTCGAAACGCTCGCGGCCGGGTTGTGTGCCCGTCTCGATCCAGCCGGGGCTGTACCAGTACACGCCCCGATGCGACTCGAAGTAGTCCTGGTACCGTCGGCGGCTGCCCAGCAGCAGCGTGACGCAATCGTGCGCCCGCGGCACCACCAGCCGCTGCTCGGCGTGCAGCCCCACGATGCCATTGGAGCACAATCCGTAGCCCAGCAGGATCGCATCGTACCCTCGGCCCTGCACGTCCGTCGTTCCGGTCAGCGCCTGCTGCAATTCCGTGCGCAGGCGGTCGGGCTCGTTGTGCAGACCCTGGGGCATGAGGTGGACGTCCACCACGTGAGGCGAACGGGCGGCGCACAGATAGGCCTCGCGCTGCAACACCTTGCACACAATGAACTTGAGCCGCATCTGCGGCAGTGCCCGGCGGTCCGAACCGGCCGCCGACAGGGGATGGTGTTGATCTTGCGTAGCGCCCATGGTGCGTCAGTTCCCCCCGATGCACAGGGCGTCGAGGTGACGCTGGAACACGTCGCGATGCTCGGCCTCGATCCGAGCCAGCTCCCCGAACAGTCCCTTCAGCATCGGGTCGTCCATGCTCGAGGCCAACAGCCGATAAAACGTGTACGACCCCCTCTCTTTGTCCACCGCCAGCCTGAGCGCCTCCACGTAGCTCAGGCCCTCCACCGAGGCCGCCGCGACGTAGCCGCCCACGGGAACCGCCGGCCACGAATCGCCCATCGGCCGTTCCGATCGGCCCTTCATCGCCTCAAGCCGCTCGGCATGAAGCACCTCCTCGCGGGCCAGGGCGCGAAACAAATCCCGCACGTCGGGCCGGTCGGCTCGCTGGGCCAGCTCCACGTAGAATTGACAGGAGACGTACTCCATGGAAATCGCGAAGTCCAGCACCTCGTCCAATGAGTTGAATTCCTGCACGATGGCGCTCCTGTACAGGGCCCGGCGGTCAGACGTCAGAAACCGTTGAAGTACTCCGGTCGGCCGTCGTCGCTGTCATAGCTCGGCCCTTCCGGCTCGGGATGCAGGACTTGGATGCGTTCGATCCGCTCGGCCCGACGGCTCTGGGTATCGACCGTGACCACGATCCCCGTCATCCGCACATCCTCCGTGGCGACCTCGAACGGATACGGCATCTGCGTGCGAAAGGCGCGGATCACCGACTCGGTCCGGCGACCCAATACCGAATCGTGGGCCCCGGTCATGCCGATGTCGGTGATGTAGGCCGTGCCCTTCGGCAGCAGCCGCTCGTCGGCCGTCTGAATATGCGTGTGCGTGCCGAAGACCACGCTGACCTTCCCGTCGAGGTAGTATCCCATCGCCACCTTCTCGCTGGTGGCCTCGGCGTGCATGTCGACGACGAGGATATCCGCCGACTGCTGCAAGCGCGGCAGCAGGCTGTCGATCTTGGCGTACGGGCAGTCCGTCGGCTTCATGAAGATCCGCCCGATCAGCGCCACCACCGCCACGGTGGGCCCCTTGGCGGTCTGATACAGGGCGAAATCCTTGCCCGCCGCCGCCGGCGACAGGTTGGCCGGGCGCACGATGTCCGAGGCCGATTCGAGCGTCGGAATGATGTCCCGCTTGCGGTAGGCGTGATCGCCGAGCGTCACCAGATGCACGCCGTACTTGAGCAGCTTGTCGTAGATCTGCGGGGTCAGGCCGGACCCGCCCGCGGCGTTCTCCGCGTTGGCGATCACGCAGTCGATCGCGTGCTCGCGGACCACCTGGGCCAGACGCTGCGAGAGCACGTGTCGGCCGGGTCGACCCACGATGTCGCCGATGCACAGCAAATTGATTTTCATGGAACCCGACCCGCCTCAGATTATATCCCGCTTGCCCGCGGTTACCTAGCGTACTCGATGCAGCGGACCTCCCGCAACAGCGTGACCTTGATTTCACCGGGGTACGTCATCTCTTCCTCGATCTTCTTGGCGATGTCGCGGGCGATCTTGGTGGCCACGCCGTCGTCGACCTTGTTGGCGTCGACGATCACCCGCACCTCGCGGCCGGCCTGGATCGCGTAGCAGGTCTCCACGCCCTCAAAGGCCCCGGCGATCTCCTCCAGCTTCTCAAGCCGCTTGATGTAGCGCTCCAGCGTCTCGCGCCGGGCGCCGGGCCGCGAGGCGCTGATGGCGTCGGCCGCCGCGATCAGCGGCGTGTAAGGATTGTCCGCCGGGATGTCCCCGTGGTGCCCCTCGACGGCGTTCAGAATGATCGGCGATTCCTTGAACCGCTTGAGGTAGTTCACCCCGATCACCGGGTGGCTGCCCTCCATCTCGCGGTCCATGGCCTTACCGATGTCGTGGAGCAACCCCGCCCGCCGGGCGATGCTGCCGTCCAGCCCCAGCTCGTCGGCCATGACCTGCGCCAGGAACGCCACCTCCACGCTGTGCCGCAGCACGTTCTGTCCGAAACTCGTGCGGTAGTGCAGCGAGCCGAGCATCGTGAGCATCTTGTTGTTCAGCCCCCGCACGTCCACCTCCTGGGCGGCGGCCTTGCCCATCGCCAGGGCCTTCTGCTGTACGTCCTTACGGGTCTGGGCCACCAGCTCCTCGATGCGGCTGGGGTGGATCCGCCCGTCCTGGATCAACCGCTCCATGCTCAGCCGCGCGATCTCCCGGCGCATCGGGTTGAACCCGCTGACCACGATCACGCCCGGCGTGTCGTCCACGATCACATCCACGCCCGTGGCCTTCTCAAACGCCCGGATATTGCGGCCCTCGCGTCCGATGATGCGGCCCTTCATCTCATCATTGGGGATGTCCACCATCGACACGCTGACCTCACAGGTCTGCTCCGCGGCGTAGCGCTGGATGGCCGTGCTGATGATCTCGCGGCTCTTTTCTTCCGCGATCTCGGTGGTCTCCTCCAGCCGCCGCTCGATCAGGGCGTTCATCTCCCGCTCGCACTCCTCCTCCAACTGCTGCAACAGCAGCGCCCGGGCCGACTCGACGTCCATCGAGGTGATCTTGAGCAACTGGTTCTTCTGCTGCGCGATCAGGGCCGACAGCTCCTTGGCCCGAGCGTCGCAACTCTGCTTGCGCTGCTCCAGCAGGTGTTGCTCGCGTTTGAGCTCATTTTCCCGCTCCAGAAGCTGCTCGGCCTGGCGGTCCAGGGTATCCTCCCGCTTGCTGAGCCGCCGCTCCTGCTCTCGCATCTGCTCCTGGGTCTTCTCCATCTCCTCATTGAACCGCTCGCGTTTCTCCATCATCTCGCGCGTGGCGTCCAACTCGGCGGTCTTGCGGATGTTGTCGGCCTCGCGACGGGCCATCTCCACTTGGTTCTGGAGCTCCTGCTCCAGCGTCCGGGCCCGGATGCGGCCAAGCACCTGATGAACGACGAAACACCCCCCTGCTCCCGCGATCAGACACACCACCGCGATGATCACGGTGGTCGCGGTCCCCACTGCCAGAATCTCCATGGTCGATCCCTTTCTGTATATAGAACTTGCCCCGTCACGACGGCGCAAGGGTTCGCAAGGGAGCTTCGGCAATCGAAAAGCCCGCGTCAGGAGTGCGTACGGCAGGATCGTTTAGAAACTCATCAAGCGGCGGGGGTACATGGGAACCGCTCCCACCGGCCGATCAGCCGACGGGGCGATCCCCCTGCCACACCGAGGACAACACCTCTTTCGTTCGCCTGTTGGACCACGTGTCTGACAGACATGTTACCGCGTTTCTAATCGATACGACATTACGACCGTACTCACCGCCCCACAAGACTTCCGGACTTGGCGACCTGCTTTGCGGCGCCTTTCGCCCCATCTTGTGAAGCCGGTGTCCTTGTGGCTTCAACTGCCTCCCGCCCGCCTTCCGGGCGACTGCTCCTGCCTTCCCGTTAGCCGATCAACGTTGCCTTTCAAGGGCACCCGGCCCCGGTCCGCAATCATCCCGCGGACCGGACACACCGATTCCCACGCTCATCATAGGTAATTCATCGGCTATCGTCAACAAAAAAGGCCAAAGGAACCCCCTCGCAATCCGTTCCAGGGTCATCCAGCCGGACCATTTTCTCCAAATCCCAGTATGTTCCGGGACAACGAACGAGGTTTTTCGGGCCATGGCCGGCCCCAGCGCAGGACGGGCAGAACACTTATCGGACGACCGGGCCCGCACAACGTGCGGCGTTTTTTGCGAAATGACACTTAAACGGGCCCTGAAATGGGCCGATTAGACTTCTGCCGAAGGAGCGGGCGGCGAACCTGGACTGTATGGACACCGAAATCAAGACTGCGGCTCATTCTTTGTTCCGGTCCGTCCGGGACATGGGTACCGGATATGCATAAGCGAAAAGACGTGTTGACCACCGGACAAGTGGCCCAAATCTGCAACGTGGCGCCACGGACGGTCACCAAATGGTTCGATTCGGGCCAGTTGAAGGGCTACCGTATCCCCGGCTCGCGGGACCGGCGGATCCCCACCAGCGAGCTGGTCCGCTTCATGAAGGCCCACGATATGCCCATCGACGCCCTGAACATGGGCAGCCTGCGGGTCCTGATCCTGGATTCGGACGCCTCCCGCGCCGAGGGTCTGGCCAAGGCCCTGCGCGACAAGCGGGACTACGAGGTCATCGTTGCGGGCAACAGCTTCGATGGCGGCCTGGCCGCCCAGCGCGAGCAGCCCCACGTGATCCTCATCAACCTCATGGCCCGCGACATCGACGCCGGGCAGATCTGCAGCTACGTCCGCTCCAACGAGGACCTCAGCGCCATGCGGATCGTCGCTCTGGCCGGGCAGATCAACGAGGCCGAGGCCCGCGCCTTGCAGCACAAGGGTTTCGATGCCGTAGTCACCCAGACCACCGACCTGGCCGGCCTGATCCGCACGATCGAACAGGTCACCAGCATCCTCTACTGAGGCGCCGAAGCCGGGGCCGCGAGAATTCGCGTCGCGGATGTGCTTGAATCCGCCACCGTTCCTGTTATCATTCCCGCATGGCAGGATTGGTCAACGAGATTATCTGCGGCGACTGCATCGAGGTGCTGAACGGAATCGGCGAGCCGTTCGCGGACTTGGTTTTTGCCGATCCCCCGTTCAACATCGGCTACCAGTACGATAAGTACCATGACAAGGTCAAGAAGGACCGGTACCTGGCCTGGACCCGCGACTGGATGGCCGCCTGCATCGGGGTGCTGAAACCGCATGGATCGTTTTACATCGCGATCGGCGACGAGTACGCCGCCCACGTGCGGCTGATCGGGGAGAAATTGGGCCTGACCCTGCGCAACTGGATCATCTGGCACTACACGTTCGGCCAGCAGACCAAGACCATGTTCGCCCGGTCGCACGCCCATATCTTCTACTTCGTCATGGACCCCAAGGCGTTCACGTTCAACGATTTCGCGGTTCGCGTCCCCTCGGACCGCCAGCTCATCTATAATGACAAGCGGGCCGATTCGCGGGGCAAGCTACCCGACGATGTGTGGAACACCTTCTCCCGCGTGTGCGGCACGTTCCGCGAACGGTGCGCCTGGCACCCCTGCCAGATGCCCGAAATGCTGCTGGGACGGATCATCGCGGCCAGCTCAAACCCGGGCGACGTGGTCCTGGACCCGTTCCTGGGATCGGCCACGACGGCGGCGGCAGCGGTCAAACTCAACCGACGGTTCGCCGGCATCGAGTTGTCGGCCAATTACGCCGCCAAGGCTCGGGAGCGTATCGACGCGATCATCCAAGCAACTGAACACCCCGAGTCCGTACCTCCTTCAGAGCCGCCGACACTGTTCGCATCTCAGCCGACCGGGCCCCTGAACCCATGGGAGGTGTTCGAACTGCAACGGCTGTACGTCGAAGTGGGCATCAACGCCGCCGAGGTTCTGAATAGACCGGCGCTACTGGAACTATACGCCCAGCAATTGGGCCTGCGCATGAACAATGGCCGCCAATACGCCCCCGGCGACCTGGTGGGCGTCTTGAAGGAAATGACAACGTGGGTACCACAGAAAAACCCCAAGGTCGGATCGGTGCAGCGGGCCTGTGCACCGTCTCGGCCGTGATACTCACGGTTATCCATCCGCCCTTTAGCCTGGGATACCTTGCGTGGGTGGCGTTTGTGCCGTTTGTGCTGGCGGTCTTTTCCCCCGTGCCGACGTACCCGCTGGCATGGATAGCCTACGGCATCGCCCTGGTCTACTGGCTGGCGAACGCGTATTGGATCGGCTTCGTGGCTCCGCCGGCGTATGTGCTCTTCTGCCTGTACCTGGCCATGTACTGGCCGCTGCTGGTGGTCGGGCTGCGGTTTTGCGCCGAGCACACGCGGGTCCCCTGCCCGTGGCGATCCGAGGCGGGACCCCGCCGTGGCGTGCCCGTGCCGCTGTTTCTCACAATCGCCCTGTTGATTGTTGGGGCCGAAGCCTGGCAGGGCATCATCTTGACCGGCTTCGAATGGCGGCTGCTGGGCCAGAGCCAATACGCCTATCCGCAACTTATCCAGATCGCGGATGTGTTTGGCCATTGGGGTGTCTCTCTCCTGGTGGCCCTGGTCAACGGCCTGATCGTCCAACTGGCCCTGGCCGTGCGACGGACCGGACCAAGAGCCTTGGCCGCCCCCGCTCACCTTGCCGCCGTCGGTGTGGCGGCCGTCTTGCTGGCCGGCACGTGGGTTTACGGCGGCTGGCGGATCGCGCAGACCCCCGCGTGCGTTCGGCCGGGGCCGCGGATCGGCTCGGTCCAGCCAAACATCCCCTCGCAAATCAAGGAACTCAGCGAGGCGGCCGAACCCATCGTCCAGGATCTGATCACGCGCAGCACGTCGTGCTACGAGGCGGGCGCCGATCTGGTGATCTGGCCGGAGACGATCGTACTGACCGCGCTGAACCCCGGGTACGTGAGCCATTGCCGGCCCGACACCGCGCCGGTGCAATTGGATGCTCTGCTGCGGGATTTCGTGAAGGACCAGGGGTATCTGTTGACCGGCGCGCACGGGGTGGATCTTCATTTTGAAGGGGTCGAGCCTGTTGTCACGAACCGGTACAACTCGGCGTACCTGTACCGGCCCGACGGCACGCAGGACCCACGCCGGTACGACAAAATCCACCTGATCCCCTTCGGTGAGTACATTCCCTTTCGCAAGAGCATCCCCCCCCTGTATCATCTGGTCGTGCAACTGAGTCCTTACGATTACGACTATCACCTGACCGCCGGGCGGGAGTACACGGTCTTCGAGATGCCCACGGGAGAACACGCCTGGCGGTTCGGCGTGCTGATTTGCTATGAAGACACCGACACCGAGGTCACCCGGCGCATCGTCCTGGGCAAGGATGGCCGTAAACGCGTCGACTGGCTGGCCAACATCAGCAACGACGGCTGGTACGTCCGCTATGAGCCGCCGGCCGCGGCGACCGACGACGGCTTCGGTCCGGAGGGCTATCGCCTCAACCAGGGTCGTATCCTGCCGAGCACGGAGCTGGCCCAGCGGACGGCGATCGCGGTCTTCCGGGCGGTGGAGAACCGTGTGGCCATCATCCGCAGCGTCAACACGGGCATCAGTTGCCTGATCGACTCGCTGGGACGCATCCACGACGGCTACGCGGCGGGGGATTTGCCGCACGAGGCGATGAAACGTCAAGGTGTCGCCGGGTGGTTTGTCGATACGATCCCGGCGGATCGCCGGGTGACGGTGTTCAGCCGCGTCGGCCCGTGGCTCAAGTGGCTTTGCGCCGCGGTCTTCGCCGGGGTCATCGGTGTCGGCCTGTTCGGCCGAGAGGAGCGACGTATGCGTGTGAAACTGTTCTGGGCGGCGGTGCTCGTGCTCCTGGGCGCGGTCACCGCCGGGTGCACGGATCAACAACGAGCCGGCGGCCCGGTGATACCCGGTCTCGGCCCCGCTGAGACGTCTCAGGAACGGGCGCTCGAGGTGGTCCGCTGGGGGTTGACTCACGAGAACAGCTACGTACGGACGGCGGCCCTGCAGGTGGTGTTGACGGCCAAGCGGCGGGATCTGATGCCCATCGCCGCCAGACTTCTCGAGGATAAGGTGGCCCCGGTGCGCTTCGTGGCCGCCTTGGCCGTGGGCGAACTGGAGTACTACACCGCCTCAAGCCTGCTGAACGCGCGGTTGAAGGACCCCGACCCAAGCGTGCGCCTGGCGGCGGCCTATGCGCTGGCCCGACAGGGTCAGCGAGAGCACATCGCGACGATTCGCGAATCGTTGAAGGACACCAACCCCAAGGTCCGCGCCAACGCCGTCATGCTGCTCGGCAAACTGGGGGACGCCTCGGACATTCGCCGACTCTATCAACGGCTCGGCGCCGACGAAAGTGACAGCCGCGTTCGGCTGCAGGCGGTTCTGGCGATCGCGCATCTGAAGGACCCGAACATCTACCGCGAAAAGCTCTGGCCGCTGCTGATCAGCGTCTATCCGGATGACCGGGTCGTCGGCATCGAAGGAATGGCCGCATTGGGCACCTCCGACGCCAGAAACGCCATCCTCACCATGCTGGACGATGACCTGATCGAGGTGCGGCTGTTCGCCGCCGGGCAGTTGGGCAGGTTAGGCGATCCCACGGGCCGGGAACTGGTCCAGGCCTACCTGGAACGAATGCCGCCCACCCGGGAGCAGACCCTGACCGCCAACGAGCACGCCGCCATGGCCGTCGGCTATATCGGGGGCCAGACCCTTGAACGGCATCTGCCGGCCTTGCTGCGGGACGATTCGCCGATGGTGCGTCTGGCCGCCGCCCAGTCGGCCCTGCTGCTGGCGGGCAAGCGCCCGTGAGTGCGATCATCATCAGCCACGAACCGCCGCGCCAGAAATGCTCCACCGCCCCTCGATCACGCGGGCGGAACGGCCGGGCGGGGCTTTTTGGCAACTTTTTCGTAAGGGTAAAATTGCCTTGACCTTATGCGGATAATTCCATAGAATCCATCCCGGATTGCGGCCAAACGGCTGCGCCGGGGCGGAGGGAAGAGGCGGTATCTGTGCTGATATCGGCACGGGCGTTGTGTGTGCGACCCAAAGGCGATGAAAGGAGTTAGTTTTGAGTGCCCTGACGAAAGCCCTCATTATTCTGCTGTGTTTCTCCTCCCTGTTCCTGTGCGGGGTGGTGGTCACGTACGTCGCCACGGCGCATAACTACAAGGCCCGCAGCGACGATCAGGCAACCCAGATCGACGCCCTCAACGATCGCCTGACGCTGCTGACCGAGTCCGCCCGCGAGCAGCAACTGGTCACCGAGGAGAAGGTCAAGGAATATGAGAACAGAATCCTGCAACTGACCACCGAGAACACGCAGCTTCAGGCCGACCTGAAGAACGCCCTGCGGGAGAGCCGCGGGCATCAGCATCGGGCCGATCAATACCAGGGGATCCTGGAAAGCTACGCCCAGACGCTGGCCAATCAGGAACAGACGATCAAGAACACCCAGGCCAAGCTGGATGAGGCCCGGGGGGCCCTGATCACCAGTGAGAAGCAGCTCAACGAAAAGACCGCGCGGATGTACGAGTTGACCGTACAGCTCGACGCCCTTGAGGCCGAGCGTCGCCGGATCGTGGAAGAGAAGAAACAGCTCGAAGACCGGCTCAGCCAGATCGCCCAGGCCGGCGGGATGGCCGTCGCCCGGCCCCAGCCGGTGACCCCGGAACGAACGACTGTTACGGCGGTCGAGCCCCTGCCGGCGGGCGAGGTGGACCTGACGGCCCTGATCAGCGAAGTCCATGAGAACCTGGCGACGATCTCCATCGGCTCGGCGGCGGGCGTGACGAGGAACATGCGGTTCCACGTGACGCGGGGGGATGAGTTCATCTGCGACATCGTTATCACGGACGTGGACACGGACAAGGCCGCGGGGGTCCTGGAGCTGAAGCTCCAGCAGCCTCAGATCGGCGACAACGCCAGCACCAAGCTCATGTAGGACCGGACAGCGCTATGGCAGAACCCAGACCCAGTTCGACAACCGGTTTGTATACCGCGCTGGTGGCCTTGACGCTGCTGGCCGTGTTGTTTACGGCCGGTTTCGTGGCGTATCAATGTTTGACAGATTACGGGACGCTTATCAAGATCGCCGGGTAGATTCGGCCCGAGCGGCCCGTTTCACACATTAGGACGCACGATGGAAAGTGTCGGCCCGGAGGCGGGACGTCGAACGGCGCGCGGTCCGAGTTGAAGGGAGTCAAAGTGCTTTTGTGGGACACGATCCTGGGCTGGTTCAGCGTCGATATGGGTATCGACCTGGGCACCTGCAACACGCTGGTCTGTGTGCGAAACGAGGGGATCGTCCTGAATGAGCCCTCGGTCGTGGCTGTCCGCAAGGGAACCAACATCGTCCTCAACAACGGCGAGGCCGTGGGCCTGGTGGCGCGGGAGATGCTCGGCAAGACGCCGGGCTCGATCACGGCCATCCGTCCGCTCAAGGACGGCGTGATCAGCGACTTCGAGATCACCGAGGCCATGCTGAGCTATTTCATTCGCAAGGTGCACGGGCGGGGCGGCCTGCTGCGCCCGCGGGTGGTGATCGCCGTACCCAGCGGGATCACGGCCGTGGAGCGGCGCGCGGTGATCGACAGCGCCGAGCGGGCCGGGGCCCGCAAGGTGTACCTGGTGGATGAACCGATGGCCGCGGGGATCGGCGCCGGGCTGCCCATCACCGAGCCGACGGCCTCGATGATCGTCGACATCGGCGGCGGCACGACGGAAGTGGCCATCATGAGCCTGGCCGACATCAGCACGTGTGAGTCGATCCGCGTGGGCGGCGACAACTTCGACGAGGCCATCATCAACCACCTCAAACGCACGTATAACCTGCTGATCGGTGAACCCCGCGCCGAGCAGGTCAAGATTCAGATCGGCTCGGCCTCGCCGCTTGAAGAGGAGCTGACGATGGAAATCGCCGGGCGGGACACCATCTCCGGCCTGCCGCGAAAGATCGTCATCACCAGCGAAGAAATCCGCGAGGCCCTGCGCGAGCCGATCAGCGCGATCATCGAGACGGTGATGCGGACCCTGGAGAAGGCCGAGCCCGAACTGGCGGCCGATCTGATTGAGAACGGGATGCACCTGTGCGGGGGCGGCTCACTGCTGCGGGGCATGGATACGGTCCTGTCCAACGCCACCGGCCTGCGGGTGGTTCACGTGGACGATCCGCTCTCGTGCGTGGCCCGCGGCACGAGCGTCTACCTCGAGAACCTGGAAATCTGGAAAGACACCCTGGATCAGACGGGCTACGCGTGGGAATGAGCCCGCTTTGGCAGCACCGCCGCTTCCCGTTGCCCTGCAAACGCCGGTTTCTTTGCCGCTTGCCGCAGCCCGTGCCGATAGTATGAATATGACGGCCCGTCGTTGGAACATGTCGAGAGGCACGCTGTTCGTGGTGCTGGTCCTGGCCGGAGCGGTACTGCTGCTCCTGCCGGAGGACTACACGCAGGTGTTTCCGGAGACGTTCCGCCGAACCTTCAGTGTTCTGCTGAACATCCACCCCGGGCGTTCCGAGGCCCCGCCCCTTCCCAAGGCCCCGACGAACGGCCAGGGCGTGGCGCAGGCCGAATACGAACGGCTGTACACGGCGTACCAGAATACCCATGCCCAACTGCTGGAGATACAGCGACGCCTCAGCGCCCTGCAGCAGATCCAGGCCGCCCTGCCCGTGGCCGGCTCGCCCCTGCTTTTGGCCTCGGTCACGAACGTTATTCTCAGCCCCGAGGAGCAGGGCCTGCTCATTCAACCCACCTCACGCATTGAACTGCTTCGGCCGGGACAGTACGTGCTGGGGCGAGACAGCGTGATCGGGTCGATCACGGCGGTGTATCGGACGACGGCCCGGGTGCGGCTGGTAACCGACGCCCAGCACCGGATGCTTGTCGCCATCGGTCGACCCGGACGAAAGACGCTCATCCGGGCGCAGATGGAGGGCGTCGGCGATGGAACGGCACGGATCGTGAACCTGTCGCGTAAGGAACACGATGTACGCCGCGGCGATACGGTCTATGCGGCGGCCCGGCCGGGCTTCCTGGCGACGGAGGTCCTCGTCGGCGAGGTGGCGACGGTTCAGGCCGATCCCGATCATCCCCTCTTATGGGACATCCGCGTCCGGCCGATCTGCCGGCCCGAAACGCTCAGAGACGTAGCGGTCGTCGTGATGGAAACGCCCGCGTCGGTGAATGGCAACTGATGGTGCGGTGGATTCGATTCCTGTTCGTGCTGTGGGTCGTGGCGCTCCTGGACGCCGGGCACCTGCTGAATACCATCGCCATCCCGCCCTTCCACATCAAACCCGATCTGCTGCTGGTTTTTCTGGTCTTTGCAGCCTGCAACCTCCCGGTTGAGAAGGCCCTGATCGTCTCCTTCCTGATCGGCTTTACGGCCGACGTCTCCAGTGAAACCGGCCTGATGGGCCCCTACACCATCGCCTTCACCGTGTTCGGCGCGATAATCTGCCAGCTTCGGCGGGTGGTGCTCATGCGGCGCATGGTCTACCAGGCCCTGACGATCTTCGTGTTGACGATGTTGATCCGGGGGTCGGCCCAACTGCTGATGCTGCTCAAGGGCCGAGAGATCGGACCGAACGCCTATACGATGCTCTGGGGAACGGCGGCCTATTCGGCGGTGCTCGGACCGTTCCTCTGGATCGTGTTGTCGGGCCTGAGCGGATGGCTGGGCCTTGACCCGGAGTCTCATCATCGACGACGATCCGTGAGGCGGTGATCGTGTACGGCCGGCGGCTGCAAGCGTTTATGATGGTGTGCCTGGCCCTGTTGGCGGCGTGTGCGGCGCGGCTGGCGTACCTCCAGACCGCGGAGCACGAATCGAGCCTGCGGGCGATTGAGGAATTGCGGATCCGCCCGCCCCGGCAATTACCCACGGTCCGCGGCACGATTTACGACCGCAGCGGCCGCGCCCTGGCCATCGACCGGCCGGCGTTCTTCCTGCACGTCAACTACGAGCTCACCCGCCTGTTGGATGATCGCTTCTGGCAGGCCGGCATTGAGCAGCTCCGCGCCCGCCAGCCTGATATGAACCGTGAGCAGGCCGAACTGGCCTTCCGCCGCGCCCACCAAGAGGCCCTGACCGACCTGTTGCAGACGATGGACGCCTGTGCCCAGCTTACCGGAACCGACCCGGAGGAGATCGACCGACGGGTCCGTCGGATCAACGAGGACGTCTGGCGTCTGGCCCGGTATATCGCCGCGTGGCGACGGCGGGCGGCCGGCGGCGGAGCAGATTCGTCTCTGCAAACCGTCGAGGTCGGTCTCACCGAGGTCCTCGCCGCCGACATTCGCGAGATGCATGAGGATTACCCCTTGGTCGAGCTGGACACCGACAGCGCGCTGCTCGAAGCGCAACTGGAGTTGGAGCGTATCGAAGGGGTTTCGATTCAACCACGGGCCAAACGCGATTACCCCTACGGCTCGGCCGCTTGTCAAATCATCGGCTGGGTGGGACCGGCCGAACCGCAATCTGAGAATGAACTTTTTGACAAGGACGAACACTCACACTATCTGGCCGGAGAGGTCTCCGGGAAGGAAGGGGTTGAGCGGGTCTGCGAGGTGATCCTGCGGGGTCGTCGCGGGGAGATCACCTATAACCTCGACGGCGAGCTGGTAGAGCACAAGGAAACGCTCTTCGGACAGGATGTCCGGCTGTCGCTGGATGTCAATCTGCAACAGCGTTTGGAAGCGATTCTCAGCGACCCCAACACGAATCCGAACGCCGATCGGGGTATCGGTGCAGTGGTGCTGGACGTGGCCACCGGCGACATCCTGGCGATGGTTTCCGTCCCCACGTTCGATCTGCGGACCGTGCGTCGCGATTACGGCGCCCTGCTGAATGATCCCAATCGTTTCCCCAACCGCCCTTTGTTGAACAAGGCCCTGGCGGCGGAATACCCTCCCGGCTCGACGGCCAAACCGTTTATCCTTGTCGCCGGCCTCGAAGAGAACAAGATCTCGCCGTGGACAGTCATTTCGTGCCCGTTCGAGGACCAACAGGCCAAGTACGGATTCCCCAACTGCCTCTTGTTTCGCCTGGGCGGTTGTCACGATTGGCGGTGGGCCAACGAGGGCGGCAACCACGCACGAAACGCCATCCGGGGCAGTTGTAACGTGTATTTCTCGCGGCTGGCCGAGCGGATCGACGAAAGGGCGCTGCAGCGCTGGTTGTTCCGATTCGGCTTCGGGCGGGATATCCTGCCGGGACCGGCGTTCGATCAGTACCTCGGCGACCTGGATCGGACCGAAGGCGTCGATCGCAATCTGCATCAGGCCACCGGTCAGATCGGCCGGTCGCGGCCCACGCCTCCGGTCCGGCGGTTCGAGGACCTCCCGCCGATCCCCACGTCGCTGACCACCGAGCGGCGGTACATGGGCATCGGTCAGGGCTTGTTCACCGCCTCGGTGCTGCAGGGCGCCAACGCTATCGCCGCGCTGGCGCGCGGCGGCATCTACAAACCGCCCCGGCTGTTCCTCAGCGACGCCGATCCCCACAACGATGCAGGTCGTACGGACTTGGGACTTTCGAAAACCACCCTGGAGACCGTCCGGGATGGGATGGAGGCGGTCGTGCATAAGAGCGGCGGAACCGCCCACACCGCCTTTCAACAATCGGTCTTGAACAAGGACGACCGGGGCCTGAAGCTGTTCGGTAAGACCGGCTCGACACAGCGTCCGGAGTGTGCCTGGTACGCCGGCTGGGCGGAGGATTCCACCGGGCGGGCCGTGGCGTTGGCCATCGTGGTCGAGGGCGGGCAAAGCGGCGCCCACGACGCGGCCCCGCTGGGTTTCGCGATGATCCAGGCGTGCAACGAAGCGGGTTACGTGGGCCGCAAGCCGGCCGACTGATCGCCCGCATCCACCGTAGGCGGTGTCTCCGACGCTTCGGGCGGCGGGGTCGGCCGGCCGTCACGCAGGTATCGCAGGGTCTGTTCCATGATCTGCCGGAAAACGGGCGCTGCGACGCGACCGCCGGAATACGGCTGGCCTCTGGAGCGATCGGGCTTGCGAATCGAGACCAGGACGACGACCTCGGGCTTGTCGGCCGGGGCGCCGCCGACGAACGAGGAGATGTAGTTCTGCTGGTCGTAGCCCCCGCCCTGCTCGCGCGGCCGCGCGATATTGGCCGTGCCCGTCTTGCCGAAGGCCTGGACGTCGGGCAGTTTGGCCAAGGTGCCCGTGCCCTCGTTCACCACGGCCACCAGGGCGGTCTGACGAATCCATTGGGCCGTCTCCGGCTGGATCACCTGGCCGACCAGGGCGCCGGTGGGCTGGACGTTTTGCACACGGCCATCGGCGTGGACGACGGCCCGGACGACGTGCGGCACAACGGGGCGACCCCCGTTGGCGATGATGCTGTACGCCCGCGCGATCTGAAGGGTCGTCACCGAGATGGCGTGCCCGAAGGGAATGCGCGTGACCGTGTACTTGTCCCACACCCGCGTCGGCCACACGACCCCGGCGTCCTCGCCCGGCAGGTCGATACCCGTCTTCTGGCCGAAACCGAACAGCCGCACCCCTTCGTACAGGCGTTTCGGCCCGATCTTGAGGCCGATCTTGGCCATGCCCACGTTGCTGGACTTGGCGAGAATCTCTCGGACGCTGAGCCGGCCGTAAGGATGATTGAGAAACTCTCCGATGCGGTATTCCGAAAAGTACCCATTCTCACAATAGAACACCGCATCAGGCTCGAATGCGCCGCAGTCGATCCCGATCGCCGCCGCGATCGGCTTGAAGATGCTGCCCGGTTCATACGGGTCGCACAGCGCGCGGTTTTTCATCGGCAAAGCGGGATCGTCCACCGCCTCGGCGTAGCGATTCGGGTCAAAATCCGGCAACGACACCAACGCCAGAATCTCACCGGTCCATGGATTCATCACGACGCCCACGGCGGACTCGGCATTGTGGCGGTCAATCGCCTCGATCAGGGTCTGCCGGAGGAACTGTTGAATCGTCGCATCCAACGTGAGGATCAGGCTGTCGCCGTGTTGCACGTCGACGCAATCGCCCAGCGCCATGCCGATAGGCCGTCGGCCGGCGTCGACCACGAAGACCTCTCTGCCGGGTCGCCCCTGGAGCACCGGATCATACCGCAGCTCCACCCCCGCACAGCCCTGGCGACGGTCTTCGATGTAGCCGACGTAGCCCACGACGTGACTGGCCAGCCGACCCGATGGGTAGATGCGCTCCCAGTCGCTTTGGACCCCGATGCCGGGCAGGTTTTCATGGAGGATTTCCGTCCGTTGATCGACCGTCAGGTCCTCGTGCAATTTGATATAGCCGGGATTCCGGCCCGCGTGAATGGCGGCGCAGATCTCGTTGCCCGGCACCTGGAGGATCTCCTGCAAGCGCCAGGCTGCCTCTTTGAGCGTATCCGGATTGTGGAAGCCGTGGCGATCGGCGAACAGGATGAACTTCCGGCTGCTGTCGGCCAGCACCCGCCCGCGACGGTCCCATATGCGACCGCGGTGCGGCAGAACGGGAACCTGCGCGTGAGTCTGCCGATACGACTGTTCGCGGGCCTGCTCGGCCTGGGAGAATTGGAGCTGAAAGAGGCGCCAGCCCAACAGGCCAAACGCCAAGCCCAGCAGCGAGAGCACCACCAGAATCGTCCCACATTTCTGCGATGCGGTGCTACTCATGCCGGGCTCCCCGGGGCCGGTCTGATACCTCTGACGGCTGCACGGCGACGACCGCCGGACTGAACAGCCCTTCGAGCTCAAGCTGCACGTTGCGTAACTGTTCCACGAGCTGCCGCTGCTCGACCTTGGCCCGGCGATAGCGGTGAAAGACCCGCCGCGTGGCGGTCCGCAGCTGCACCGTGCCCACCAGGACCGCCGCTACGAAGAACACCACGAAGATCAATCGCGCGCGTGAGATCATCGCCTCGCCTGTGGACTCATGGGGCCGGCAGCCGAATCTCCTTGCCCGCCGGGACGTGATTCGGGTTCTTGATGTCCGGATTTAACTGAAGGATCTCCCGATACCGGCTCCCGTTGCCCAGCTTGGTCTCGGCGATGTCCCAGAGGGTGTCGTTTTCCTGAACCCGATACGTGCGGACGGCGGGCTTGTCCGGCTGGGGTTCGGGATCCCTGCCGATGCCCAGCAGTCGCTCGAACAGCCCCGGGGCCGGGTTCGCCGCCGGCGCCGCGGTGTCGGTCTTGACCGGCACAAAGGCCTCCTCGAGCGAAGGCACCACCAGAACCTGGCCGGCCTTGACGACGTCCATGGAGTCCATGCGATCCTTGTTGGCCTCGTACAGCTTCTTCACGGTGGCCCACTTGTTCCCGACGACCTCGCCATAGAGCTCCTTGGCGATGGCACTGAGATTCTGGCCGGATCGAACCGTGTACGATTGGGGAAGCTTATTGGCCGCCGGCGCCGTCGGCGTCTCGGTTGGCGAGGGGGCCCGGTTCTGATCCGTTCCGACCGGCTGGCCACCGTCGAGGATCACCCGCTCGGTCTGGGGCGGCTCGGTCCGTCGGGGCGCCACTTGCTCCGGCACCGGGTGCAGGGCCGGATCCAGAACCCGCGCCACTTCACTGGGCAGCACCAGCGAGTCGTCTTCGGGCTCCTGAATGACGGGGCTGTTGAGCGTCTCCATCGTTCCCCGCTCCAGGACCTTGGGCAGACCGTTGATCAGGAACGCGATGATGACAATGAACACCAGCCCCAGCAGCAGTCCGACCTTGGCATCCGCGGTCATCCCTGACACTCCTTGTTCACGTTCAACGGCAGGTTCGTCGAGCCATTCGTAGCTTGGCGCTGCGGGCCCGCGGGTTGCGGGCCACTTCCTCGGCCGAGCAGGTGATCGGCTTGTCCGTAAGCACCTCGTAGAGCCCTGCTGCTCGGTTCCGCTTGAAGTCATGTTTCACAATCCTGTCCTCGAGGCTGTGAAAGCTGATGACAGCGATCCAGCCACCGCCACGAAGCCGATGCGGCGCGATCTGCAACAATCGCTCCAGAGACCCTAACTCGTCATTCACGGCGATACGCAGGGCCTGAAACGTGCGGGTCGCCGGATGGAGGCGTTGCCATCGGCTTGCCCGCGGCCCTCGGACCGCCCGACAGACCAGCGAGGCCAGCTCCGTTGTAGTCCTTATCGGCCTGGAAGTCCGTTGTTCTGTAATGAAACGGGCGATCCGCCGCGACCGCCGCTCCTCACCATAGCGCCAGAGAATATCCGCCAGGGTTTCGGCGTCGGCGGTATTGACCAGATCCGCCGCCGTCCGCTCCAGCCGGTCGTCCAGGCGCATGTCCAGGGGCATGGGCGTCTGAAGGCTCAGCCCCCGCTCCGGGTCCTCCAGTTGCCCCGAACAGAAGCCCAGATCGGCGAGGATGCCGTCGACCTGGTCGATGGACAGCTCGTCCAGGACGGCATCCAGGCGGGAGAAGTTCTCGCGAACGAGCACGACGCGACACGCCAGATCGGCCAGTCGGCGACGGGCGATCTGAAGGCAATGGGGATCGACATCGAGGCCCACGAGGGTGCCGGCCGGTCCTAATGAAGAGCCGAGCAGACTGCTGTGGCCTCCATGCCCCACGGTCGTATCGACCATGATCCCCTCCTTGGGAAGGCAGATCCGCTCGGCCAGGTCTTCAACAAGTACCGGAACGTGAAACGCCGTGGACGATTCGTCGTTGGGGTTCACGGGTCCCAGGCTATCCTCGCGTGCCAAAACGCCGCCGACCCGGCGCTAAGAAACTGCAACGGCGCCGGCCTGGACAAGCGACTCCACGTGTGGCGAGAATCCCACACCCGCCAGGGCCGGGTGCGCCCGGCGCAGCCCCTCCAACCGAGAGGTCAAGACCCCGACTGCCTGCATCACCTCATCATCCGCCGCCCGTCGCCCGGCGATACAATCCCGCACCGTGCGCCACGGTTCGCAATCCCTTGTCCCCATCGTCGGTCTCCCTATAGATCCAGCTCTCGGCATTCTTCTTCCAACATGGCCTGTCGCGCGTGCAGCATCTGCGCCTGGTAGGGGGCAAGATGATTCTGCAAGTAGCGCTCCCAGTCCTCCGTATTCCACAGCTCAATATGATCGCGGATGCCCACCAGGGTCAGGTTCGTCCCCAGCCGGGCCCGGCGTCGGAGCTTCTCGTTCAACAGCAGGCGGCCCTGGCGATCCAGCTCGACCCGGCAGGCCAGGGCAAACCCCAATCGCTCGAAGGCGATCGCCTCGTCCGCCGCGCCGGTCGGCACCTTGCCCAGGACCAACCGCAGGAAATACTTCTCCGGATAAAGGCACAACACGCCGTTGGCGCCGAGTACGAGGTAGAAGTTGGCGCCATAGGTCTCGACGTCGATCTGACCACGGAGCTTGTTGGAGACGAACAGGCGGTTCTTGTCGTCAAGCGTATGTTCGTATTCGCCTGTGAGCATCAACATGGCGCTGGTCCCACTGCCAATCCAAGGCGAGGGAAATCCTACCACTTCTTGCCATTCAGTCAACATCTCCCCCACTGATTTTTTCGAAAAAACCGCCGGCGTGTTGAGCCCTTTATCCGACGTTTGCGAGAGATGCCATGACAACCACTACATGTTGAACTCTTATGGAACTATATTCCCATATATATGGGGGGGGGCCACAGCCAAGGCCTTGCTGGCGGTTTTTCGGCCCCGGAATCGGACCTTGACCGCCCACAGAGGCACAATAATGCGATCACCGAACCCGGAGGACCAGCAGCCCACGCAAGACAACCGTGGGAATCTGCCCCACCGCATTATTGCAGGGTGCAAGCCAGGATGGCGACGGGGAAGGCCCAGGAAACACACGAAGAAAGCGGGGTCGGCGTGGGCAGCCGACTCCGCTCAACAAGGAAACTCGCAGAAGTCGTCAGCAGGCCATGGCGGCGCGGCTGACGATAAGTTGCCACGAGTCGCAATCGTTCACCGGGCGCAGCCACTTGGTGCTGGTGCGCGAGCGGAACAGCACCAGGCCGATCAGGAAGGCCGGCCGCTGCGGAACCACAACCGGCGCCGCCTGATCCGTCTCGGCGAACACCGACAGGATGCCGCTTTGCGGCGGCGCATCGTCCAGCCGCAGGCGGTCGGGCACGTCCCAGCCGATCTCGGTCGGCAGCGCCGCATCGCCCGGTCCGAAGAGCTGCGTCGCACGCAGGAGCACCGGACCCGTCGGGCCCTCGGTCGGCTCGATAATCAGGCCCGCCTGGGCCGGAGTCATCACCAGCCACGCGGCGATCAGCACCATCGCCGGTGAACACCACGTCGTTAGCGTCCGGTCATCACACATGCACCCTCTCCATCAACAGGAATCACGACAGGCCGAAGAATCCATCCGGCGCGATCGAGCACCCCGCCTCCCTGCCGAGTACTGCTGCGGATGCCTCACACACCTCCCCATTCGTGTTGTGCATTATAGCAGAAAAGCTGCCTCGATGCAAGGTTGATCACGTCCGCCGCAGGGCCGCGATCCGGTCGGCGGCCTAGCCGCTTGCGTTCTTATCGGACAGACCGGCGGAAATCACGCTCGCCCCTCTTGCCCGCGGTTTCTGCCTGTTCGCCAAGACATGGCCGACGCACCGGACAGGTTGTGGGCACGCCGCGAGGCCAGACCCGGCCCCATGGGCAGACGCGTCCTTTGGGCCTCACGTCGTGGCCTTGCGGAGGCGCCGCAGCCTTCTATAATGGCGGAGCGGCAAGCCGTGCGGCTTGCGCGAACGCGGGACCTGTCGAGAGGAGGCCCGATGGCCAAAGCCAGGGATATCATGACGGATGTGGTGGTCAGTGTGCGAGCGGAGACGCCGCTTTGCGAGGCGGCCAACCTGCTGAGCCTCAACGACATCACCGGCATCCCCGTGGTGAACGAGCGGATGGAGTTGGAGGGGATTATCACCGAGAAGGACGTGCTCGATCTGTTCGAGGCGATGCAGTACCGCGAGGACCGCACCGTTCGAAGCTCGATGTCGCGGGAGGTGGTCTCGTGCGACGTCGACGATGACGTTGACGACGTGTGCCGCGTGTTGAGGGACCACGTTTTCCGCCGCGTGCCGGTTCTGGAGGACGGCAAGGTCGTCGGCGTGATCAGCCGGCGGGATCTGATCCTCTACATGCTCAAGATCCGACGCAAGAACGAAGAGGCCGCACGGTACTGACGCCCGGCCGGCCCTTCCACCCCTACGAACCACCCGATGCGCACGCGAACGTCTCCATCAGACGCCGCAGGACAGGCGCCTCCGGCTGCCGCTCGGATAAGGGTCGCTCATCTGTATCATATGCCCCCGTGTTCTGATGGAACGGCGTCTTGTCGCGGTTGACGTAGAACACGCCCAGCGGCAACGGGTCGGTCTCGACGGCGCGGGCAAATGCGGCCTGCCGATCGGTCGGATCATGCGACTCATCCAGCATGTATGTATGCTCCTTGAACCACTGGGGCGTATTGAGCTTGTTGAACGTGACACAGGGCTGAAAGAGGTCGACCAGCGCATAGCCCTTGTACTGGATGGCCTGCTTGATGAGCTCCTTCGTGTGCTCGCGATGGCCCGCAAAGCCCCGCGCCACTAACCCGGCGTCGAGCGCGATGGCGACGGCCAGCGGGTTGAACGGTTCGAGAATCACGCCCCCCACCTGAACCGGCGTCTTGAACCCCCTGCGGCTGGTGGGCGAGGCCTGGCCCTTGGTCAGGCCGTACACCATGTTGTCGTGCACGATGTTGGTGATATCGGGGTTGCGGCGGATCGTGTGGATGAAGTGGTTGCCGCCCTCGCCGTACATGTCGCCGTCCCCGCTGACCGCCACGACCGTCAGCGACGGATCGGCCGTCTGGATGGCCGTCGCCGGCGACAGCGCCCGGCCATGCAACCCGTTGAACACGTGGCCCTTCTGATAGTGCGGCAGCTTGGCGGCCTGGCCGATGCCGGAGACCAGCACCAGGTGCGCCGGGTCCACCTCCAGCTCGGCCAGCGCGTCCATGAGAATCCGGCGGATCGAGAAATTGCCGCAACCCGGACACCACGCGATGTCGATCGGGCCCATGTCATACGTCTTTGCGTCCATAATACCGTCCTCGCCCGGCCCGCGGGCCGTCAATCCATCATCGCCTTGACGCGGTCCACGACCTCTTCCACCGTGAAGGCCAGCCCGTTGTATTTGAGAATCCGGCGGTCGATCTCCACGCCAAACGACAGGTGAATCTGCTTGCCGAGTTGCCCGGTCGCGTTGCCTTCCAGCAGGATCACATTCTCGGCCGCGGCCAGATGCCGCTCGATATCGGGGTGGAGCGGATGCACCTGGCTCAGGTGCAGGATGGCGGCATCCTGGCGATCGAGACCCGCCAGGGCCTCGACGACGATCTGCCGCGTGGAGCCCCAGCACACGATCAGGTGGCGGTAGTCCTCCGGGCCGATCAGGGTCGGCGGGCGGACCGATTCCTGGAGGATCTGTCCCTTGCGCAGCCGCTTGTCCACCATCCGCACCCGCAGGTCCAGGTCCTCGGTGATATGTCCGGCCTCGTCATGTTCATCGCTGTCGACGATCACCAGACCAGGCCCCTTGCCCGGCACGGCCCGCGGCGAAACACCGCTGTCGGTCAGGGCATATCGCCGGTAGTCCGCGTCGGCCGTCACCGTGTGCGATTCCACCTTGCAGGCCTCGATATCGAATCGGTCCACGTTATAGTACGTGTCCATCAGGTACTGGTCCGTCAGGACAAACACGGGCACCTGGTAGCGGTCGGCCAGATTGAAGGCCTGTTGCGTACACTCGAAGGCCTCACGGAGGTTGCCCGGCGCCAGGATGATCCGCGGAAACTCCCCGTGTCCGGCGTACAGCGCCAGCTCCAGGTCCGCCTGCTCGGTTCGGGTGGGCAGACCCGTAGCCGGTCCCGGCCGCTGGGCCAGGTGGATGACCAGAGGGCTCTCGATCATGCCCGCCAGGCTCAGGCCCTCGGTCATCAGGGCGAACCCGCCGCCCGAGGTCGTGACCATGGAGCGGGCCCCAGCGTACCAGCCCCCCAGGGCCATGTTGATCGCGGCGATCTCATCCTCGGCCTGCTCGACCACGATGCCGAAGTCGCGTGCGTGCTGCGCCATGAACGTCAGCACGGCCGTCGAGGGCGACATGGGATACGAGGAGACGAAGGTGCAGCCCCCGGCCAGGGCCCCCAGGCCCACCGCCTCGGCGCCCCGCAGCAGGATCTGCTCGGCCACGTGCGGATCGACGGTCAGATCGACGTGGGGCATTCGGTCCTTTGGCCAAGTCCCCACCAGGTCCATGCCCTGTTGGACGGCCTTCAGGTTGTTCTGTACAATCTCGTCGCCCTTGGAGGCGAACGCACTGCGCACGACGTCAGCGACGACCTCGGACGGCAACTTCACCATCCCGGCGAGCAAACCGGCCGCGATGACGTTCGCGTAGACCTTGCTGCCCAGGTCCTTGGCCATGTCGGACAGCGGCACCTCGATGGCTATTCCCTGTGAATCGCCTTTGCCACTGTTGTCGCCACGGGGCTCCATCAACACGAGCGTGTCGGTCGAGATGCGCCCGCCCAAATGTCCGATAGCCGCCGGATCGAGCGCCACCAGCACGTCAATCCGCGCGACCGGGGCGGTGATCGACCGGGCGCTGAGTCGGATTTGCGTGGAGTTCATGCCGCCCCGGACGCGGGACATGTACTCCTTGGTCGAGAAGATGTGGTAGCCCGCGCGGGCCGCCATACGGCTCAGCAGGGTCTCCACCGTCTGAATGCCCTGTCCGGCCTGTCCGCACAAGACCAGCGAGATGTCGCCGGATCCTCCGTCGGCCATGGTTCCCTCCTTCCACCCGTTAGTGGGTATGCCCGTGCTCGTGATCCATATAGGCCTTCTCGAACGCGGACAGCAGGCCCCGCAGGTTCTGTACGTGCTGCAGGTCCGTGGTCTGCTTGGCCTTCATCGCCTCGACCATCATCCGATGCAGCAGGGTCAACTGATGCACGTAGCGGTCGTGGGCAGCCTTGTCGGTCGGCTCGGCCGGCTTGATGCGCTGAGCCATGAAGTAATAGGTGACGATCTCGGTCAGCTCGTCGGCGTGGGCCTCCTTATTGTTCACCCACCGCACAATCTGGTTCATGTTGGGCTTGTCGGCGGCGGACAACTCCACGATCTGGTTGATGGACTTTTCGATGGTCGTGATGTGCTCGGCCAGCACGTCAAACCGGGTCTCGTCGCCATAGATCCCGCACGGGATCTGACAATGCGAATAGACCACCGACCCGGCTACCACACTCAACACCCCTGCTAACGCCCCCGTCAAAAGCATTCCTCGTCGTGATTTCATGATTCCCTCTCCCTTTCTTTACAATAACTCGTTCATGGCTCATCGGGACCGGTACGAAGAGAGCCCGGATTTGTTCTTGTCGCCGGTGAAGATCACGAGAATCGCCCCTCCGCCGCTGTCGCCCCGGAAGACATACCTCCACCACCGGGTCGTATTCGTCCTTCCCGGCGTTTCTATTCACCCGCCGAACAGTCCTGCGAACCGCCGATAGCTCAGGCGTTGACGACGTTCTTCGGCTCGCCCATCAACCAGGCGTGGATGTTGTCCAGCGTCGTCTCCATGATCCGCTGGCACGCCTCCTGCGAGTTGAAGGCGTTGTGCGGCGTGATGATCACGTTCGGCAAACGCAACAGCGCGTTGGACTGCACCACCTGCCGCAGGGTGTCCACGTCGTAGCGGCTGCTGAGCAGTTCCGCCTCCTCGGTGATGACCGACTCAGCCTCCAGCACATCCAGGGCCGCCCCGCCCAAGCGCCCGCGACGCAGGGCCTCGATCAGGGCCGCGGTGTCCACCAGGCCGCCGCGCGCGGTGTTCACGAGAATGGCGCCGGGCTTCATCTTGGCCAGGGCGTCGCGGCCGATGATGTGGTGGGTCTTGTCCGTCAGCGGCACGTGCAGACTCAGCACGTCCGACTCGGCCAGGAGGGTCTCCATCTCCACGTACCGGAACCCCGCGTCCCGCTGAGCCGCAGGTCGTGGCGCAGATCGTAGGCGATGCGGTTCATCCCGAAGCCGCCGGCGATTCGCATGGCCCGCGAGCCGATGGCCCCGACGCCCAGGCACCCGAAGGTGCGTCCGGCCAGGTCGATGCCCCGCAGGCCCTCGATGCTGAAATCACCGCGGCTGGTGCGCTCGTAGCAGCGGTGGATCTTGCGGGTCAGGGCCAGGAGCATGCCGAAGGCGTGCTCGGCCACGGTGTCCTCGCCGTAGTGCGGCACGTTGGCGACGAGGATGCCCCGCTGCCGACAGGCCTCCACGTCGATGTGGTCGAAGCCGGTCGAGCGTGTCGCGATGAGCCTCAGGTTCGGCATGCGGTCCAACTGCGCCGCATCGACACGGCTGTGGATGAACGGGCTGAAGGCCGTGACCTGCTCATCCACGTCCTCGTCGCCGATGGCCTCCAGCCGCTCCGGAGAGGTGCGGATCGTGCACTTCTCCGGACACATGGACTCCAACTGCTCCCGCTCCCAGGCCTCGAGCTCCGCGAACAGGATCGTCGGTTGCGTGGTCAGCTCATCATACGGGCACCGCATCGCGCCATACCCCCTCGCGCGGCGTTCTTCCGCTGGCGATTCAACACCGCACTGTCATTCATAGCGCCATCGGCAGCCTGCGGTTCGCGGCGATCAGCCCGAAAGGCAAGCCCTTTTTACGAACCCGTCGCGGACCGACCCACACATCTCGCCCCGGTTTGGGCGGTTTTACAGCGTTTTCGGCTCGTCCTCCGTGGGCGGCATCATGGCCTCTTCGGCCGCCGCCGCCACCTTCGCCTTGCTGACATCATCCCGGAAGAGCAGCGCAAAGGCCACGAGCAAGACCACCGAAAGGGCCGTGATACTCTTCCAGATAGACTGCCAATCAGTGACCATGACGCCGGATTCCGAGGCGATTTTATAGTGGTCGATCAACAGGGCGTTGACGTAATTGCCCACGAGCCAGCCCACACCGAAGCACAGCAGCCCGATCAACCCTTGCGCCTGGGCCCGGATCTCGGGAGGGGCCTTCTTGTCGATGTAGACCTGCCCGCCCACGAAGAAACACCCGAAGATCAGTCCATGAATCAGAATTGCCAGGTAGTACAAAATCGCCACGTCCTCCTTGCTGCCGGCCCAAAACATCAAATACCGGAAAACCAGCCCCGCGATTCCAATGACCATGGTCCACTTGACCCCAAAGCGGGCCAGCAGGAAGGGCACCAGCAGCATGAGAAACAGCATCTCCACCAACTGCCCCCAGTTCATGGTCGCCGTCACCAGCTCGAAGCCCTGGTCATCGAAGAACTGTGACCCGAAGGAAAAGTACGTCACAAAGGGAATCATGACGAGCATGGAGAGAATGATGAACGCGGCGAAGTTCGGGCTCTTGACCAGCTTCAGCGCCGGCAGCCCCAGCGCGTCCATGAACGAGGCCTTCTGCCCCTTGGCCGGCGGCGGCGTATGCGGCAGCGTCAGGTTCAGGGCGGCCGTGATCAACGCCGTAACCGCTCCGCAGTACAGGGGGATCGCCGTGCCGTCGATCTTCTTGTCAAACATCTTCAGAGCCACCAACCCGAAAATTCCCGAGGCGAACCAGCCGATGGAGCCCAGCGCGCGAATCTGGGGAAACTTCTCCTGCGGGCTGTGGGCCAGGGCGATCGCGTTGGCCAGGCTCCAGGTCGGCATGTGGCAAAACATCGCCAGCAGCAGGACCACAAAAAGCAATATGGGACTGGTCACGTTCGCCGCGATAAACAACAACACGGCGCAGATCAGATTCAACACGGCCAGGACCTTCTGGCTGGAAAAGTGCCGGTCGGCGATCATGCACACGATGGGAGACGCCAGATTACCCAACGGCATCGAGCTGAGGATGGTCGCGTACAGAATGCCCTTGACGCCCATGTTGCTCACGTACGCCGCCAGTGGCACGAAGAACACGGCGAAGTACATGTACTGAAGGAACATCATGGCGCTGAGGCGGATTCGCTTGTCGAGGGTCAACTCTTCCATGTCACGACTCCCTTACCCTGAACCATTTTCCGTTGCCCGGCCGCACGGACCGCATCCAGTCGACTTGCCGGCACCGTTGTATCAGTCGGGCCGGGCCCTGTCCAGCGCCGATCCGGCGCCCGACGGGGCCCCACCCGTCAGGTCTGACCGGCGTCCGGGGCGCCGGCCAGCACCTTCTCCGTGGCCGATACGCCCAATCGCGAGCACCCTTGCCGCAGGTAGGCGACGGCGCTCGCCCAGTCTCGCACGCCGCCGGCGGCCTTGACCTTCATGCGGTCCCCCACCGTACGCAGCATGATCTCGATCACCTCAGGCGTGGCCCCGCCATCGCCGTACCCCGTGCTGGTCTTCACGAAGTCGGCCCCGGCCTCGGCACACAGTCGGCACGCGCGGGCGATCTGCTCGTTCGAAAGGTAGCACGTTTCGAGAATGACCTTGACGATCGCCTCTCGCGGACGGGCCTCGGCGACCACGGCCTCGATGTCCACCCGCACCTCATCCGGCCGCCCCGACAGAAACCGGCCGATGTTCATCACCATGTCCAGCTCGGCGGCCCCATCCTCCAGCGCCAGCCGGGCCTCCAGGACCTTGGTCTGCGTCCGGTGCGCCCCATGCGGGAATCCCACGACCGCGCACACCTGGACGCCACTATCCTTCAGATGTTCATGCGCCAAAGCCACGTCGCACGGGCGCACGCAGCAGGTGGCCACCTGGCACCGATGGGCCAGCGCACAGCCGTCGATCACATCCTGGACGGTCATAAAGGGCTTCAGGAGTGAATGGTCGATCGTCGCGGCGACCTGTTCCCTCGTATACATGGGCGATTCCTTTCCCTGGGGCCATCGGCGGCCCGGACACCTTGCGCCAACCGGCCCGTCACGCCGCCGGCAACGACACGCAGAACGTGGTGCCTCCCTGCGCATTGGACTCGATCTCAATCGTGCCGTCCAGCCGGTCGAGGATGCGCTTGACGATGGTCAGACCCAGGCCCTCGCCGCCCGCGGCGTCATCCGGCTCGAGACGGTGGAAGACCTCGAAGATGTACTTGCGGTGGTCGGGCGCGATACCCCGCCCGTTGTCGGCGACCGAATACACCACGCGGTCGCCCTGCCGCCGCCCGTCGATCCGCACGCAAAGCGGCCGCTGCGGATGGCGGTATTTGATCGCGTTGTCCAGCAGGTTCGTGAAGACCTGGTTCAGTTGGTTGGCATCGGCCCGACACGGCGGCAACGCCTCGCCGATCCGCACCGTGGCCCCGGCCTGCTCGATCTGGTACCGCAGCGCGTCCACGACCCGCGGCCACAGGGCCGCGGCGTCCACCAATTGAATATCCACGGGCACGCGCCCCAGCCGACACAACCGTAATAAGCTCGACAGCAGGGCGTCCATCTTCTCCGCACCGGAGATGATGAACCGCAATGACTCGGGCAGGTCGCGATCCAGCAGCGCCGCCAAGTCCGGATCGAGCGGGCGGTCCTGCTGCGAAAGCCGCCCACGCAACGTCTCGATGTCCCGCTTCAATTCCCCGCTGAACCCCTCAATGTTGACCAGCGGCGCCCGCAGATCGTGCGAGCTCACGTAGATGATGCTCTCCAGCTCCTCGTTCTTGGCCTGGAGATCTTTCATCAGACGATCCCGTTCGGCCTCGGCCTGCCGCCGTTCGGTGATGTCCTCCCCCGAGCTCAAGGTGCCGATGACCCTGCCATGATCATCCCGCAGAATGATGTTGTGCCAGGCGATCAGCCGCGTCGTGCCCGCCGCCGTCCGGACACGATTCTCGAAGTATTCGCCCTTGGCGTGCTGGCCGGCCATGAGTTGCGCGAACGTCGCCCGGGTCGAGTCGCGGTCCTCGGACGAAAGGAAATGCGCAAACCACTCCTTGCCCAGAATCTGCTCCGTGGGGTGGCCGAGGATTTCGCAACCGCGCCGGTTAATGAGCGTCACTCGACCGTCGGCGTCCAGGGCCACCAGGATCACACCCGCGACATCCAGGTACTTCTGGGCCCTGTCCCGCTCCTGCCGCACCGTTTCCTCGGCGCGCTTGCGCTCGGTGATGTCCTGAATCGTGGCGAAGACCTTGGTCCCCCCACCGGGCTTGCGCTCGATGACCCCTACCGTGCGCACGTGAAGCACCTGGCCGTCCTTTCGCACCACCCGGTACTCGTTCGGCGTCAGCTCAGTCCGTCCGGACGCCACACAGTCATTCAGCCACTCGGTGACCCGGTCCAGGTCATCCGGATGGTGGATGTCCGCGTTCACCCTGGCGTAGTCAATCCGCTCCGTCCGGTCGTACCCCAGCAGGTCGAACAGGGCCTCGGACCAGGTCACCTCGCCGGTTTCGACGTCCCAGGTGAAATCCCCCACCTTCGCCATGTGCTGTGCGGCGATCAGCCGCTCTTCACTCCGTCGCAGGGCCTCTTCGGCCCGCATCCGCCGGGTGATATCGGCGATGAACCCCTCCAGAGCCGCCCGCTCTCCATCGGGCCCGGGCACGCCCCGCCCCTGCTCCCAGACCCATTTGCACTCGCCATCGGCGGTCGTGATCCGGTAGACCAGTTGGAAGGGCTGGTTTCTCTCCAGGGCCGACTGTATGCCGTCCCATACCGCCTGGCGGTCCTCCGGGACAATCAGCTCACCATACGAAAGCCGGGCGTTGCCGATCAGCTCCTCGGACGTGTAGCCCGTCAAGGGATAGCACCCCTCGCTGACGAACTCCATCGTCCATTCGGCGTCGTTCTTGCACCGATAGGCCATGCCCGGCAGATTGCTCATCAGCGTGGCCAGCCGCCGTTCATTCTCCCGCAGGGCCTCCACGGCCCGCTTGTGCTCGGTCACGTCCTCGTAGGTCCCCAGCACGCCGATCACGCTGCCGTCGTCGTCCCTGAGCGGCACCTTACTCGTCTGCAGGATGGCCCGTCGACCATCCGGCATGGTCTGCGGCTCCTCATAGTTGACTCGTCCGCGTCCGGTGGCCATGACCTCGGCGTCGTCGTGACGATACAAATCGGCCTGGTCCTTCCAGGGCAGGTCGAAATCGGTCTTGCCCCGTATCTGATCGGGATCCTCCAGTCCTGCATCCTGGGCGAACAGGCGGTTGCACCCCAGGTAACACTCCTGCCGATCCTTCCAGAAGACCCGCACCGGGATCGTATCGAGCACCAGCTTGAGCATGCTGTTGGTCTCGCGAAACCGCCGGTTGGCCGCCCGAAGCTGCTGCTCGTGGGCACGAAGCTGTTGGTTGGCGGCGCGAAGCTGTTGCTCGCCGGCCTGGAGTTGCTGGTTGGCCGCCCGCAACTGCTGGTTGGCGGCCTGGAGTTGTTGCTCATCGGCACGAAGCTGCTGATTGGCGGTCGCAAGTTGCTGCTCGCGCTCCTTCAGGTCGTTCGTGACGCGTTCCTGGCTGAAGGCGAAAACCACGAAAAAAAACAGGGCCGACAGCAAGATCTCCGAATAGTCCAGCGCTTCGGTGACCCCCATGTACTCGAGAATGTTCCCGAGACTGTGCAGGCCAAGCAGTATCACGATGCCCACCGTCGCCCCCCGCACGGACCGGCTCAGCACCCGACACCGCGTGGCCAGCAGCGTCACCCCGGCGGTGACGGCCGCGACCAACGACAAGCCGTCCAGGACAGGCGGCAGATGTTCGATCAGGGCGGTCCAGGCGGTCACGTCCGGGCCTCCTCGTGCCTGCGGCAGGTTCTCCACACCCACAATGCCACCAGGACCGAACCCGCTGCGTAGCACACGTGTTCCATCAAGTTGAGTAGCGCGTACGCCAGCCGGGCCGCCGCGGACGAGCCCCAGGGGCCTTCCAAAACCGTAAACGCCCAGCCCGCCACGTAGGCGAAGAACGCCCCCAAAAACAACCGCCGCGACGGGAACTCCTGGACCTGCAGGCGCGACAAGCGAGGCACGACAAGGAAAACCAAGACGCAGGCCCCCAAGATAAACGCGACCAGCTCGTTTTCCTTCAGCATGGCTGCACGCCCCTTTCAGCGGATCTCACCGCCGATACCCGACCGACGCCTGGACCGGCGCTTGCCGGGCGCACCACAACAAAACGGGGGGATCGCCGCCTCGCGCCGACCACAGCGACGCCTCGGCGATATCCAGGATCGCCGACCGTCGCACACAGCCCCCCAAATCGCGGGCGATCCCCCGAAACCGGTACCGGCACAGGTATTGCATGACGGCTCGGATATTGGCGTTGCAGATCGTATCGTCGGGCCGCTGCAGGACATTGGCCCCACCGATCAATCCGGCATGCAGATCGCCTGGGGCGCATCCCCACTCCCACATCAGCACGAACAGTTGATCCATGGCGTCGGGGGCATAACGCCATCGGCTGCCGTCCCCCACACCGGCCGGCGCCCGTCCGGGCAGCATCACGTGGGCCATCCCGCCGATGGCCCGGACCGGGTCCAAGAGCACCACGGCAATGCACGAGCCCAGCGGCGTGGATCGCAACCGGGACGGGCTCGCGGCGACCACCACGCATCCGGTGGCCACGTCAATCGTTGACTGCATGGGTCAGACCTCTCCAAGCCTTGGGACCTGCCCACAGGGCGTCAGGACGGCAGTCTACAGAACGCCCGGCGTCGCTGCCAGTGCCGAATCGTGCAAATCGGCGAAACACGCGACATTTCAACGATCCGGCACCGGCCCCAAGAGCCGCAAACCGCCGCGATCGGCGTTTCCCGGCGAACCGTTGGCTCCAACGGCCGTAAGGGCGCATAGTCACAGGGAAGGATGGTGGCATGGTCACCCGAGCAGGGAAAAACCGACGCGCCTCCCGGCGGCGCATGGTGTGCATCGCCGTGGCCGAGGACCGGCGCCTGGCCGAACAGTATCGGCGTTTGCTGGGCAAGCACGCCATACCCGCCGAGGTGCGCATGCGACGCGATGCGGACGCCTTCGGCGTGGCTTTATACGTTCGCGAGAGGAATCTCGAAACGGCCTATCGTCTGATCGAGGCGATCAACGGGCCCGGTGACGGACCGGCCGAGGACGACTGGCTGACGGAACGCCAGGGAACCGATTGGGGCGCGGGCGACGCGGACCCGGAGGATGACGACTGACCCACCGGGTGCGTCCGATTTCGGCGCCGGCGCTCACAAGTCGGCCGGTGCGCCGTCCCGCATGACGCACAGGACGGCCCCGACCGCGAGCGCCGCCGTTTCGATCCGCAGCGTCGTCCGGGTCAGTGAGATCTCCACCGCCCCGGTTTGTCTCAGAAGGGCCTGTTCAGACTCGGTCAACCCCCCTTCGGGCCCGACCACGATGATCGTATCGGCCCCCGCATCGACCTGCCGCAGCAATGGCCGGGCCTGAGCCGAAAAACCCCCGAAGAGCCATCGGGCCCCAGGGTATTCAGCCCGCAGCGTCTCCATCGCGTCCTCGAAGTCATCCGGCCCGGTGAGCCTGGGCAGAAAGACCCGCCCGCATTGCTGGGCCGCGCTGATCGCCAGATTCCGCCGGCGACGGGCGGCGGCCGGTCCCGCGGCCTGCTTGACCGTCCGGGCGAACCGCACCGCGGCCAGATGGTCCACGCCCAATTCCGTGCATCGGGTGATAACATCGTCGAAACGCGAGCCCTTGGCGAGGCTGACGGCCAGGATGATCCGTCCGTCCGTTCGCGGAGGATGATGGCGAATCTCCTCGACCGAGAGGGTGATCGTCTTACGGGCGACGTCGCGGATGATTCCGCGCGCCGTCGTCCCGGCGCCGTCGAACAACTCCACCTCGGCCCCAGTCCCCAGACGCAACACGTCGCGCAGGTGGTGAGCCCGGACCGCATCCAAGACCACCTCCGGGCCCGCCAATGCCTCACAATAACACCGTATTATCCGCACGTCTTACCCCTGCCTCGGACAGACCGCTTCACAGTAACAGCCGGCTTGTCTCGGTACGATACGCCCGCGACCCGGGCTTGGCAAGAGTGACTGGAATTGGCCGCCGCTGGTGCCCGAAACACCCTTGATTGCCCGGTTCATGGTGCTATGATGGCCGGATGTCGTGAGCACCAAACAAAGGCACGTGCAACGGGAGGACCCTGTCATGAAGACACAAGCCATCGTTCCGCTGACCGCCCTGATGGTCGCACTGTTGTTGGCCGGATGCCCGGAAAAGCAGCGCACCGGCGCGGCGTTCGACGGGTTGACCATGAATCTGGGCAACCTGCCGCGGCTCAGCGACGCCCAGACGCGGTCGATCAGCCCGGAGAACTTCACCGGCCAGAAGGGCGCCGGCGGCATGGCCGTCGAGGGGACCGGCGCCAACGCCGCCCGCGAGCTGGGTCAGGGATGGAAGATCTCCCCCTCGGTGCACATCAAGAGCGGCCAAACGTTCACCCTGGCCGAGATCGACGGGCCGGGCGTGATTCAACATATCTGGATGACCCCCACGGGGAACTGGCGGCATTGCATCCTTCGGATGTACTGGGACGGCGAGCCGACGCCCAGCGTGGAAGTGCCGGTGGGCGATTTCTTCGCCAACGGCTGGTGCCGGTTCGCCCCGGTCAACTCGCTGGCCGTCTGCGTAAACCCCGGCAGCGGGTTCAACTGTTATTGGCCGATGCCGTTCCGCAAGAGCGCCCGCCTGACGTTCGAGAACCTCGGCGCGGACATGACCCTCTACTATCAGATCGACTACGCCCTGACCTCCGTGCCGAAGGACATGGGCTACCTCCACGCCCAGTTCCGTCGGGTGAACCCCCTGCCTTACAAGGATGACTACACGATCGTCGACGGCATCCGGGGCAAGGGCCATTACGTCGGCACGTACATGTGCTGGGGCTCCAACTCGCCCGGCTGGTGGGGCGAGGGTGAGATCAAGTTCTACATGGACGGCGATATGCAATGGCCCACGATCTGCGGCACGGGCACCGAGGACTACTTCTGCGGCTCGTATGGGTTCGTGGACCCGCGCACCAAGGAATACATGGAGTACAACACCGCCTATGCGGGTCTGCCTCAGGTGGTCAAGCCGGAGGACAACACCCTCAAGCAGCCACGTTTCGGGCTGTACCGATGGCACATCGTCGACCCCGTCCGATTCGAATCGGACCTGCGGGTGACGATCCAGGCCTTGGGCTGGCAGTCCGAGGGTCGCTACCTGCCGCTCAAGGACGACCTGTCGAGCGTGGCGTTCTGGTATCAAACCGAACCGCACGCGCCGTTCCCCGACCTGCCGCCCAAGGACAAGCTCACGGTTCAATGGTAGCGCAACCGCCGGCGCGACGCCGGTAGTGTGCCAATTATGGCAAATTGACGCGTTCGGGAGAATTTGGGTCCGGACCGTGCCGGCAACTCATGGGTGTAGTGTGCCATGAAACGCGGTTTTCAAAGGTTTCAGGCCAGCGATTTGGGCCGAAGACCCGGCCGATTCTACCGAAAAAAACATTTGACGAATACGTAAAGCTTGTCCATAATCCACGCAAATAGGTGTTTTGTCCTGAAAATGGCGAATCGTCGGGTCCGAGGGCCCGCGAGGACAGGCAACTCAAGGTGTTCTTCATGACGGTGCAGGACCAGCCCGGATCCGGCCGACGGCGTTCACGCCCCGGCCCCAAGCGGCCACTGGACGACACCGAGGGCAGCGACCCGCTCGTGGAGCGCCGGGCCGTGGCGTTCACGCAGTTCAGCATCGACCGCGTGGCCGATCCGGCCTTCTGGATGGACGCGTCCGGCCGATTGATCTATGTGAACCAAGCCGCCTGCCATTCCTTGGGATACAGCCGGGATGAGCTGCTGGGCATGACGATCCATGAGATCGACCCGGATTTTCCCAGCGACGCCTGGCCGCCTCATTGGGACGAACTGAGGCAAAAGGGCACGATGCAGTTCGAGTCCCATCACCGCAGTCGGGACGGGCGTGTTTTCCCCGTCGAGATCTCAGCTAATTTCATTGAATTCGACGGCAAGCAATACAATTGCGCCTTCGCCCGCGATATCTCCGATCGCAAGCAGGCCGAGGCTGAACGGCAGCGGCTTCTGGATGCCCTGCAAGAGAAGAACCGCGAGTTGCAGAACATTCTTTTCATCGCCTCGCACGACCTGCGTTCGCCGCTGGTCAACGTGCAGGGGTTCGCCGGGGAGCTGGAGCGGACCTGTGCACGGCTGCGCGAGATACTCGTCGACACCGCCCCTGGGGATCCGGCCGAGCGAGCGGCGGACGTGCGAGCGCTGCTTGAGGAGGATATTCCTGAGGCCCTGGGTTTCATCCGGTCGGGGATCGAGCGGATCGACAGTCTGGTGGCGGGTTTGCTGCGCCTGGCGCGGATCGGCTCGGCGGCATTGTCTTTGACGCAGATCGACATGAACGAGCTGATGGCCTCGGTGGTGCACACCCTGCGGTTTCAGATCACACAAACCCAGGCTCAAGTTCAGGTCGATCCGCTGCCCCCCTGCCGCGGGGACTGCTCGCTGCTCGAGCAGGTGTTCATCAACCTGATCGACAACGCGATCAAGTATCGCAAGCCCGATGAACCCTGCTGTATTCGGATCACGGCCACCACGGAAGGCCCCACGGTGGTCTATTCGGTCGCCGACAACGGCATCGGCATCGACCCGAACGACCGGGAGAAGATATTCGAACTGTTCTACCGGCTCCAACCCGATCAGAACACGGGCGACGGGCTGGGGCTGACCATCGTCAAACGCATCCTCGACCGCCTCGATGGACACATCCGCGTGGACTCGGAACCGGACCGCGGCAGCACGTTCCACGTGAGTCTCAAGACGCAATGAGCCCCCCCGTCGGCAAAGCCATTGCTCGCAACGTCAATGTTTCGCTTGGCCGGCGGGCCGGGTATCAAGTCTCGAGCGACATGGCCGATGCGCTCCGGCCAATTGAGCGGCCAGCGTAACGGCGCATCTCTCTGACGGACCGGCCGACCGCACGGCCCGGGGGCCTTGAACGGTTGGATTTTTCGCTTGGTCGGCAAACCGGGGTTATGGTATCCTGCCGGGTGCAAGGATGTCGGCACAGAAGGGATGGACATCGACATGAGCGGGAATGAAGCACGCCAGAGTCAGGACAAGCCGCGCGGGAGGTCGATCGTATTGGCGGCCTGGACGCACGGGTTGTTGCCGCTAGCGTGGTTCGTGTTCGCACTGTTCATCGCGCCGCATTTCGTAGCGGTCTTGAAGGACGTAAACGCCGATTTACCCGTGACGGGACGGGCCTTTGTTCAGATCAGCCACTTCGCCGGACGTTTTTCCGCCCTGGTTCTCGGGATTCTGATCCTGGCGCTTCTGGCCGATATGCTGATCTACCGCGCCCTGGCGCGATCGGCCCGGCCCTACCTGGCGGGGGTCTGGTCGTTGTTCATCGTGCTGCTGGAGATCCTCGTCACCGGCGCTCTGTTTGTCATGAGCTACATGACCCTGTTGGCGGTGGCCGCGGCGGGGATTTGATCGCCGTACCGGGGTAGTTCGTCCGTCCGTAGTCCGGTCCCTGTAAACGCCGTCTCTACAGCAAGGCCGTGCTGAAGTACCGCTCGGCGCGATCGGGCAGCACCGTGGCGACGGGGCCGTCGATCTTCGATCGCATCTGTGCCGCCACCCACACGTTCGCCCCGGAACTGATGCCCACCAGCAGCCCATAGTCCCGACCGAGCCGTCGGGTGGTTTCGATCGCGTCCTCGTCGGTCACCTCCACGACCTCGTCCACGAGCGACACGTCCAGAATGTCCGGGATGAATCCGTCGCCGATGCCCTGAATCTGATGCAGACCCGGCTCATGACCCAGCAGGGCCGAGACATCCTTGGGCTCGACGGCCACGATACGGATGCTTGCATTGTGCTCCTTGAGGAACCGACCCACGCCCTGCAGGGTGCCCCCGCTGCCGACGCCCGCCACGAAGCAGGCGATCTCGCCGCTCATCTGCCGCCACAGCTCGGTGGCCGTTTGTTCATAGTGGATGCGTGGATTGTCGGGGTTCTTGAATTGCTGCGGCACGAAGATGCGCGGATCGGCGGCGACCATCTCCTCCACCCGCCGGACCGCCCCGGCGATGCCCTCGGCGGCCGGGGTGAGCACCAATTCGGCGCCCAGGGCCGTGATCAGCTTCTTGCGCTCCTCGCTCATGTTCTCCGGCATGACGATGCGGACGGGATAACCCTTGAGCCGGCCGACCAGCGCTACGCCGATGCCCGTATTGCCGCTGGTCGGCTCGACAATGATCGAATCCCGCCGCAGCTTGCCGTCCCGCTCGGCGCCCTCGAGCATCGCCAGGGCCACGCGATCCTTGATACTCCCGCCGGGGTTGAGAAACTCGGCCTTGGCGCACACGCCGTACCCCTTGAGATGAAGTAGCGGGGTGTTGCCAATCAAATCCAGAATGTTATCCGTCAGCATTGAACCACCCCCATGAGACGGTTACTGCGAGCAGATACGGAACCAACTCTGGAGAACGCCTCGCAGCTTGTTGAAGGCTTTATCCTCGCAGCGTCGAAATGACACACGCTCGGCCAAGTCACGATAAATGGCCGATGACCTGTCTCTTATACACATCTGACGCTGCCGA
>OMKS01000194.1_pt1 | contig 55109 bp, 59 predicted proteins | sample 1674721 | NCBI WGS metagenome assembly OMKS01 (sample SAMN06264996, study PRJEB25208) | sediment metagenome | isolation source: hot spring sediment | place: USA: California | collected 2014-09-02 | reverse complement strand
TCCGGGTGTACCGGTGCGGCGCAAGCATGGCCAGAACCCGGCGGGAAGGCTGCCGTACTTCGGGCACGAGGTGGTATGGCTTCATGCAACGGCCGGTTCCTGCGGGGGTCATCAGGCGGGAGATGGATGGGGCATCCCCTTACGTGTGCGGGGCAGGAGGACTCCCCGCGGGGAAGGTTATAAGAGGGAAGCCACAAGGTAACCATTACCGAACTCCCGGAACGTTTCCCCCGTCCGGTGCACAACGGCGAAGAGCAGGGGAACGGGGCAGGAGAAGAAGAGGAGGAGAGAGTATGGAGCATAAAAAGAAACTGACCACCGCCGCCGGCGCACCGGTGCCCGATAACCAGAATGCGATGACCGCCGGCCCCCGCGGGCCGATGCTGATGCAGGACGTATGGTTCCAGGAGAAGCTTGCGCACTTTGACCGCGAGGTGATCCCGGAACGCCGGATGCATGCCAAGGGTTCAGGTGCCTTCGGAACATTCACCGTCACGAATGACATCACCCGGTACACCCGCGCGAAGCTCTTCTCCGAAATCGGGAAGGAGACCGAAGTGTTCGTCCGCTTCTCGACCGTCGCAGGCGAACGGGGGGCGGCCGATGCGGAACGCGATATCCGCGGCTTTGCCATGAAGTTCTACACCGAGGAGGGCAACTGGGATTTGGTCGGCAACAACACCCCCGTCTTCTTCCTGCGCGATCCCCATAACTTCCCCGACCTCAACCGGGCGGTCAAACGGGACCCCCGCACCAACATGCGCTCGGCCATCAACAACTGGGATTTCTGGACGTCGCTTCCCGAAGCCCTGCACCAGGTGACCATCACGATGAGTGACCGGGGTATCCCCTCCTCGTTCCGCCATATGCACGGATTCGGCAGCCACACGTTCAGCATGATCAATGCCGCAGGCGAACGGGTCTGGGTGAAGTTCCACCTGCATACCCGGCAGGGCATTCGCAACCTGACCGATGCGGAGGCCGAGGCGGTCATTGCCAAAGACCGGGAGAGCAACCAGCGCGACCTGCTGGAGAGCATCGACCGGGGCGACTTCCCCCGCTGGACGATGTACATCCAGGTGATGACCGAGGAAGAGGCCCGACAGATGCCCTACAACCCCTTCGACCTCACCAAGGTCTGGTATAAAAATGAGTTTCCGCTCATTGAGGTGGGGGTGCTGGAACTGAACCGCAACCCGGACAATTACTTCCAGGACGTGGAGCAGGCGGCGTTCAACCCCGCTGCGGTGGTGCCCGGCATCAGCTTTTCACCGGACAAAATGCTGCAGGGGCGGCTCTTCGCCTATGGCGATGCGCAACGCTACCGGTTGGGCGTCAACCACCACCTGATCCCGGTCAACCGCCCGAAGTATGCCCCGGTGCACACCTCCCACCGCGACGGGCAGATGCGGGTGGACGGGAATGCCGGCTCCGCCGTCGGCTATGAACCGAACAGTTACGGCGAGTGGCAGGCACAGCCCGACTACCGCGACCCTCCCCTGGAGCTCTCCGGGGCGGCATGGAACTGGAACTTCCGCGAGGACGATGATGACTATTACACCCAGCCGGGCAAACTGTTCCGCCTGATGAGCCCGGCACAACAGCAGGTGCTGTGTGAAAATACCGCGAGGGCAATGGGCGATGCACCGGATTTCATTAAGATACGGCATATTCAGCACTGCTTCCTTGCGGACCCGGCCTATGGCAGGGGCGTTGCAAAGGCACTCGGCATCCCATGGGAGGAGTGAACAGTCCGCGTGGCCTCCCCCAAAGTGGGCGTGTCCGATTTTCCCCGGACATGCCTCTCCCCTTTTCATGCGCCCGAACATTGCTGCCGGTGAAGGAATGCAGGTGACGGTTCCCTTGGAAAGGCGGCAACCCGGTGGTTCCTCCCGTTTCACCGTGCGTCCGGCACTTTTCTGTTCTCTTCATTGCCGCGTGCGCACCGGATTTCCCCGGCAGAGACATTTTTGACGATGAAAAGGACACCCGCGAATGGGCGCCGCAGGCATTGCACACCACAGGAATGAAAATTGCCTTTTTATTTGCGGATATTTGGTATCTCTCGCATGCCGACAATCAAACAACTTCATTCCCCACCTCCTGAACAAAAATAAGAGGATTCCTGATCGCTGCCGGGGGTGCGTCCGGATGTGATGATCAAGGAATCGGCGCTCACCGGTTACTTTCTTCGTTTTTTCGTCTGGTTGGCGGCGATCTTTTCCTTGGACGTCATTCCGGCAGCCTTTGCCGGAGCGGCTTTTCCTTCCGTTCCCGGCGCCGCCTTCGCATCGGTGCTCTCGACTTTTTTGCCTTTCCCTCTTTTTGAAGTGCCTTCGTCTCGCATAAAGGAACACTCTCGTTCGTCAGGATATATAGCCACCGGAGAGAGCTGATTTCCTACGATTTTTCGGACTATTGGGGGAATATTCGCGGGTTTTTTAGTGGCCGGGGAGCCGCTGCCCCGGTGCCCGTGCACGTGGCTCCCCATGCCGGGCGGAAGAAATATGGCGGATATGGCGGTTTCAGCGGTGGTGAGATAATCTGCCGGGCGTCCAGCTTCATGGCATGAGAAATGAACAGGTGGTGTCCCCATCAGGGAATCGCATATCGAAGTGATGTTCGTGCGTATCTGCAGATTGTCTGGACGCCGTGCCCATCAGGTTAGGCGAAGATACTCCGGAGTAACGACCAAAAAATGCGAAAAGGAGTGCTGCTATGGGGATTCGAACCCCAGTCGCCGGCGTGAAAGGCCGGCATGATTGGCCCCTACACTATAGCAGCAAACGCACAGTTTGTGCCTAATTTTATAGGTGCGAATTTGTTATATACGTTTTGGATTGGTCCAAAAAAAGAAGGAATTCCGGCACCGCCCTCTCAGATGGGCGTCCCTTCGGTCTCGGTGCGGCGTTTGAATCCCTCGGCCAGCTGTTTGTAGATGGGGCCGGGTTTGCCGGTGCCGACGGTGCGCCCGTCGATGAGGACGACGGGGGCCACTTCCGCTGCCGAACCCGAGACGAGGAACTCGTCGGCGGTGTAGAGGTCGAAGTACCCGAGGTTTCGCTCCTCGACGGTGATGCCCATCTCCTCGGCGATCTCGAGAAGCACCATCCGGGTGATGCCACGCAGGTTGTTTAAGGTCGGAGGGGTGAGGATCGTGCCGTTTTTCACGATGTAGATGTTGTCGCCCGAGCCTTCGGCGACGTAGCCGTTGGTGTCGAAGAAGATGGCCTCGTCGCCGCCCTTGTAGTTCGCCTCGATCTTCGCGAGGATATTGTTGAGATAATTGAGGCTCTTCACATTGGGGGGAAGCGCTTCTGCTGCGTTTCTCCGCACGGAACAGGTGATCGCTTTCAGGCCCTTCTCGTAGAGATCCCCGTACATGGCGCCCCATCCGGTTGCAATCACGATGACGGTCGCCACCGGACATTTGTTGGGGTCGAGGCCGAGGTCGCCCACCCCGCGGGTGACCAGCGGGCGGATGTAGGCATCCTTCAGGTTGTTCTTTCTCAGGGTCTCGCAGATGACCTCTGCAAATTCTTCCTTTGAAAGAGGGATCTTCAGGTCAATCGTTCGTGCAGAATCATACATTCTGTCGATGTGCTCTTCCAGCCTGAAGACCCGGCCGTTGTATGCACGGATGCCTTCAAACACACCGTCCCCGTAGAGAAGACCGTGGTCAAAAACGGATACCTTCGCCTCGCTCTGATCCACGAATTCCCCGTTCAGGTAAATCAGCATACTACATGTATTCCGGCTAAGGTTTCAAATTGCTTCCGATCAGATGGGCCTTTTTGCCGCTCACCCGACCGGCCGCATGCCCGGTCAGGGCTGTTTCCGGCATTCCCGGACGAAGGCGGCAAACATGCCGGCGCTGGCGGAAGGGTGCAGGTGCGTGTAGCTTGCCTGGGTGCGGCGGAGAAGGGCGCCGTCGAGGTTGTCCTGTATGCCGATGCCGCGGGAGAGGCGGTAGGCGTACCGGGTATCCTTCGGCAGGCGAACGTCCGTGTGGTGGAATTCGTGCCCGGCAAACGTTGCCGCCCCGAGGGGGCTTTCTGCCGAGGACGTCCCGCGGACATAGCCGATGACCCGCCGGGCGGGCATGCGGGTGATGCCGTCGAAGACGCCCGCCATCTGGTAGGAGCGGTCGGAGGCCTCGTTGTTCCACTCCTTTCTGAGGGTGACGCTCCTTGTCAGGTAGATGAGCCCCCCGCATTCCGCATAGATGGGGACGTCTGCACGGGAGACCTCACGCACCGCCTCACGCATGGCGTCGTTTGCCTCGAGTTCTGCCGCAAAGAGTTCGGGGTATCCTCCGCCGAAGATGTACCCGTCCGCCGCCGGCAGGCGGTCGTGGATGGGGCTGAAGGGGATGACCTTCGCACCCCATGCCGGGAGCAGGTCGAAGAGGTCGTTGTAATAGAAGTTGAATGCCTCGTCGATGGCGACCCCGATGGCGAGGCCGGTCTCCTGCGCCGGGCGAAACATCGCCGGCTGCTCCTGCGGGGCGGGCGACGTCCCGGCGATATCGAGGAGGCGGTCCATGTCCACGTGCTCTCCTATGACCTCCGTTACCGTTTCGATCTTTTTCAGGAAGTCTTCTTTTCCCCTGCCTTCGAGGTAGGGGACGAGGCCCAGGTGGCGCATCGTCAGTTGCATCGCATCTGTCTGCGGGATGGCGCCGAGGACGGGGATGCCGCAGAAGTGCTCGATGGCACGCCGGGCCTTCTCCTCATGCGTCCTGCTGCGTACCTGGTTTAAGATGACGCCTTTGATCTTCACCTCCGGGTCGAACGCCATGAAGCCCTTCACGAGGGCTGCCGCCGAGCGGGTGATGGAGCGGGCGTCGACGGCGAGGATGACGTTGAGGCCGAGCTGTTTTGCGATGCTCGCGGTCGACCCGGTGTCCGCGATCGCATCCGACCCTTCATAGAGGCCGCGGACCCCCTCCACGATGGCGATGTCGGCACCCCGGCACCCGTTGTCATAGACGGTGCGGATAAGGGCCGGGTCCATCACAAAACTGTCAAGGTTCCGGCAGGGCCTGCCGGTGACCCCGGTCAGGTAGGACGGGTCGATGTAGTCCATCGCCACCTTGAAGGGCTGGACCTCATGGTCTCGTGCGAGAAGGGCGGAGATGGCAAGGGTGATGCTCGTCTTTCCGCTGCCGGAACGGTCGCCGGTGATGAGCAGGCTCTTCATCGCATGCTCCGGATGACGGCGCCGAATTCGCTCTCGATGATCTCGCAGACGCCGAGGGTCTTCGGGTGCAGGTCGACCTCCACGATCACATGCTCGTGCCCGAGGTCTTTTAAGGGCTCCACCTGCCGGGGGCCGTTGGTGACGGAGAATACCTCTATGCCTGCGGTATACTCGCCGGGGATCGCATGCGGAACGCCGGCGATGACCGCGAAGTCGGGGGCCTGATCCTGCAGGATCTTCCCGAAGGCCTCGCCGGTGGCGCCGTACTCGTCCAGTGCGCCGTGGAGTTCGGGGTCGATGCCGCCCTCCCGCAGTCCCGCGAGGATGCGTGCGGCGTCGCGGCGGACCTTGTCAAGGCCGGCGTCCCCGAGGTTTGCATAGTAGGTGATGTCCGCATCCGGCCAGGTCTCGTGGAGCGCGAGGAGGACGTCTGCGAACATGTAGGCGGTCTCCTTTTTGGCGTTGAGGATGGCGATGCCCTTTTTTCCTTCCCTGATGCAGTCGTTGAGGCGCCCGGCGACGACGTGCTTGAGGTCGCCCCGCGAGGGCTGGATATAGGACTTGCATGCCGCCCCTCTGAGCCGCTCCACTTCATTTGCGGCATCGAGCATCCGCCGCTGGCGTTCGAGTTCGTCAGGTGTTATCCACCCCGCCGCTGCTGCGGGGACGAGCGCCGCCATAACACCTTCTATATTCTCCCTGAACCCGGCGTGCACCTCGATGGCAATGGCCGGTGTCGTGATGCCGGAGTCGCGGATGGCGGCTTCCATGTCTTCTCCGATGATAAGGGATACGCAGGTGCCGACGACCGCCATCCGTGTCGGGTGGAACCGTTCTTCTGCTTCGATGAGCACTTTTACGAGGACGTCCTGGCCGCCGAGGATGATCTCGGTCTCGCCGAGCGAGGTGGTCAGCACCCGCAGGCCGTCTTCCTCCAGCAGGCGGGCGTGTTTGAAGGAACAGCCGGACGGTCCGTGGAGGATGGCACAATCGACGCCAAGGTCGCGTGCCGTGTAGAGCGCTGCAACAATAGAGCTCGGGCGGGGTTGAATATACTGCATATCATTTATCTCCATGTTTTTACCGCAAGCACGATGGCATGATCCCCGGCGACCGACCGGGCGAGCGCCGCCCCCTCGCCGAGGGTGGCAACGATGGCGAGCGGCGTGACCGGGAGGTCATGGAATGTGCAGGAACGGTACTGGTCCCCGACGATGATGACCGCTGCCGGTGCGGTAGTTTCTATCACTTCTGCTATATCAGCAAATGGAAATCCTTCACAGACCGTGGAGGATTCGGCGCCCACGACGAGGGTGAGGGGGCGGCCGGGTGCCCGGCGCCGTGCGAGGGCCGCCGCATCGCAGGTGGTGGCGAGGCAGGCGCCGCTGTTCGCGTTGTCGACGATGATCCTGCCCTCCTCTTCGGTCACCTGCATCCGCGCTTCCAGCGCCGGAAAGGTGGCGAGGGCCGCCGGGTCTTCGCCGAGGAGGCAGAGGGCCGCGGCGGCGGTCATGAGGGGGATGCGGTACCCGGTGATGGAGAAGAGCGGGTGGTCGAATGAGCCGGTGACGGCGCCGTATGCGTAGGTGCAGCGGGTGCCGTCGAGGGAGACGATCTCCCCGGTTGCAACGGCCCCCGGCACCGCCGCCTCCGCTCCCATGCCGGGAGCGAGCAGCACCCTGCGGCAGCGGGCGAGCATGCGTTTCTTCTCGGCGAGGGCGGACTTTTTCCCGCCGGCGATGCGGTAGTCGAGGTCTGATGTCAGGATGCCGAGGCCGCCCGCCCCGGCAACGCCGATGGACTCTTCTGCAATCAGCCAGCCGCCGATGGCCGCCGCCTCTTCGGCGGCGCCGATGAGCGACGCGGGGGTGATGCTCTTTTTTCCGAGCAGCTCCTTTCCGGGGAAGCGGTACGTGCCGGTGGAGGTGTGCAGGATGCCCGGCCCCCGCATCCCGTGGGCAAGCGCGTGGGCGGTCGTCGTCTTGCCGCGGGCGCCGGTGATCTCGATGCACTGCTTCAGGTGCAGGGGGGCAAGAACGGTTGCGACGATCTCGTGATGGGTGGTATACGCCGTGCCCTCCATCTGCATCAGGGGGTGGTCCGGGTCGAGGTGCACGGGGGCTGCGACAAGGTCATACCGCCCTGAAAGGGCCTCCTCCGGGGAGATGCCCTCCCTGCCGCGGTAGACGTCGACACCGTCGACCGTATGGCCAAGGAAAGAAAGGTGGCGGGCTATCTCCTTCCCGCCGTGAATGGTGTCCAGCACCAGGATATTCATAGGAAGGTCAGGCGTGCTCTTCGAGAACCCGGTAGGCATTTCTGATCATCAGGTCGGCGAGGAGCGGGTCCGGACCGATGGGCTGGGCGTAGAGGAGGGGAACGGCGGTGCCGTCGGCGAGCGTGAACTCTCCCTTGTAGCTTCCCTGGGGGAGGCCGAGGATGCCGGGGATGTCCACGAGGATATGGATGCCTTTTGCAAGGAAGAGCGGGACGACGATGAGCTTCTCGATCTTCTCGTTGCGGAATTCTTCCAGGACTTCCTGTACGGTGGGTTCGTTGATGCTCATGAATCCGGATCTGACCAGAAATCCGTCTTCTTTTTCTGCGACCATTGCTGCGGTCTTCTCGATGAGTTCCTTGTTGTGCGGCTTCTGGCTGCCATGTCCTACAAGTAAGAATCCTGTCTTTGCCATAGGATACAATGTACTACGATACGGTATAAAATAATTAACGATGTTTTTTTGTGGTTCCGTCCGAAATGGTACCTGATGAGTGATTTTGAGCGGGATATCGTCCATTGCCTCAACGCGTTCTTTGAGGACGCGGGCGTCGGTGGGTTTGCCTACCGGCTCAAGCAGGCCCGCTTCAATACCCAGTACGTGGATGTGATCGTCGATTCGCTCGACCCCCGGTACTACCTTGCCATCGAATGCAAGTCCCTGAAGGGGAACAAGATCTATTTTTCCCAGCATTTCCACAAGGACAAAAACGGGCTCCACCAGGTGGATTCGATCACGGAGTTTCTGGCCCGGACGGGGCGGCGGGGCTATCTTGCGGTGGAGTTTAGGGGCGGTTCGGGACGGCCCAACGAGGCGTTCCTGCTGCCATGGCAGGCGATCACCGCCGGGTTTGCGTCGTGCCCCGGCATCGGCAAGGAGCAGTTCGAGGAAGGAATCCGGCTCGTCCGGTCAAAGAGCGGCTACACCCTTCCGGAGTTGTGAGAAAAGACCTTTGGTCTTGAAGGAAAACATATGAAGCACATATGATGGACCCCTATGATCGTTATGAACTGATGGTCAATGGAGCAGTAATGAAGAACCCTCTGGTTCTCTCCTCCATGGCCGGCATCGTTGATGCGGCGTACGTGAATGCCAGAAAGGATCTGGTCGGCATGGCCTGCATCGGGGGATTTTCCATCGACCAACGGACAATGGAGGCGAGCAGGGAGCTTGCCGCCGCGGGGCGAAAAGAGTTTTTGTATGACGATCCCGTGGCGGCGATCGCCGCCCAGGTGGCACAGATGGCGGAAATCGGGGTCATCTGCGCCCTGAACCTGCGCGGGTCGTCGCCCGCGTCGTTTCGTGCCGTTGCAGAGGCGATCGGGCCGTCTGTGGTGTATGAGATCGATGCCCACTGCCGGCAGGCGCCGCTCGTTTCGGCGGGGTGCGGGGAATACCTCCTGAAGCATCAGGACGCGCTCTTTGCGACGATCCGTGCGCTCAAGGAGGCGGGGGTGTGCGTCTCGGTGAAGATCCGGGCGGGCGTCGCGGAGGACGACCGTGCGCTGGTGAAGGGGATCACTGCCGCAGGGGCGGACATTTTGCACGTCGATCTGATGGACTTCGGGCACGCGAAACTCCGGCAGCTGCGTAACAGCTGCCCGCTGCTGATCATCGCGAACAACTCGATTACGACCTTCTCCGCGGCAAAGGACATGCTCGCCCACGGGGCGGACATGCTCTCGCTCGCCCGGCAGGCGACGCCGGAGACCCTCCGGGGGCTGGACAAAGACCTCGCCCGGTACGCGGATGAGACGGGCTGGTACAATGCGCCGAAACAGCTCTGCCGCGGGGGCGACATCCGGGCGCTCACCTTCTGCTGCATGCCGGTGAAGCAGTGCCCGCTCATCCCGACGCTCGAGCACCTCGATATCCCGAGAAACGAGTTCATGACCCTCAAGCTCGACCTGGTGAAGAACACCCCCCTTGCAGGGGGCGAGAACACCTGTTTCGGGAGCCTTGCGTGGTGCTGCAAGAGTTCGACGCCCTGCATGTTCAGGAACATGGCGCTCAAGGAGCAGGGGCTCTCCCTGCACGACTACATGCGCTACAAGCGCCGCCTCTCCGAGAAGCTGATGCAGCGGGTGTTCGATGCCGATGCCTTCTATGCGCCCGAGTGAACGGGCGCAGCTCGCGATGGCGCTCGAGGTCTGCGCCGGGCCGAAGCCGGGGAACGTCGACCGCTGCCACGACTACGAGGACACCCGGCTGGAGCACTTCATCGCGTCGGCCATTTTTGTAAAGCCCGCCCTCGAGCGTGCGGAAGCGGGCGATGGCGGCGTCGGGGAGCTGATCCGTGACGCGGTGCGGCTTGCGAGCGTGCATGCGGGCGGCAACACCCACTTCGGCGCCTACATCCTGCTCTTCCCCCTTCTGTTGGGCGGCGACATCCCCGGAGCGATGCGGGTGATCCGGGCGACGACCGTCGATGACGCGGTCTTCTTCTACGAGGCGTTCGGCCTGACACAGGTACGGGCCCACCCGACGGACGACCTCGACGTGAACGACCCGGCGTCGGTGGCGCGAATCCGGGAGGAGGGGATGACGCTTGCAGACATCATCGCCTACTCGGCGCCCCGCGACCTCGTCTGCCGCGAATGGACGGAGGGCTACCCCCGGACGAGACGGGCGGCGGATATGCTCCTGTCCGCTCCGTCCGCAAAGGCCGCCATCCCCGCCGCCTTCATCGGGCTCCTCGCCGCGGAGCCCGACACCTTCATCGCCAAAAAACTCGGCGACGCGGTGGCGCAGGAGACGACCGCAAAAGCGAGAGCCGTCCGGGACGGCACGTTTGGCATCGATGCCTTCGACGCATGGTGCCACGAACAGGGCGCGAACCCCGGTTCGACCGCGGATATTATCATTGCCGCCATCTATGTTGCATTAGGCGAGGGATGGAATTGGGAATCCTGACAGAAGGCATCAACGAGGTCATCGCGACGACGGCGGGAGCATGCAGGAAGGACGAGAGCAGGGGCGAGAGCGAGAGCACAACCACTACCAATACAGGGAACGATGCCCTCCCCCTCCGCCCCAACGCCGCCCCGATGGGCATCTTCTGCCGCAAAGGCAGGATACGCATGCGGGTCTACCGCGGCACCCACACGGAGGAGAACATGCGAAGAAACGGGTGGGTCGTCGCGAACGTGACACACGACCCGGTGGTCTTCGTGGAGACGGCGTTCGGGGATATCGGTGCCGACCGGTTCACGGAAATTACGCATGAAGGAACGACCTTCTGGCGCCTGAAGGACTGCGAGGCGTGGGCGGCATTTCGCTGTACCGTGCTGCATGTGAGCGAAGACCTCTCGGTCTTCGAGCTCCACCCCGTCGCCGAAGAAATAATTTCCTGTGAGGTGCACCCGCACAACCGGGGGTTTTCGTCGGTGATCGATGCGACGATCCTCGGAACAAGATATGTGATGTTCAACGATCCGGCGATGCTGGAGAAGATCCGGTATCACCGGGACATTGCGCTGAAGTGCGGATCGGAGCGGGAAAGGATTGCGATAAAAAAGCTGGATGAAGTTATTGGAATTTCTGTTGATTAGATAACTTCATCGAAGATGACCTGGCTGTTCCCGTTGTCGAAGGTTGCAACGACGACAACCCGGTCAAGGTTCCTTGTTGCCCCGTTGAACAGCACCTGGTCTCCCAGCTGTGGATTGGGTAGTTCTCCTGATGCATTGTACACGCCGCCATTGTACGAGGAGGCATTGATCAGGGTCACCTGGTTGGCTGATGAACTGCCCATGTAGGTGACCTGTATCTGGTCGCCGACCTGCTTTGCGGAGACCGCTACCATGTTCGCATTGTCCACGTCCTGCGGCATACCGAAGACCTGTACGGCGATGATCGCCGCAAGGATCATCGTAACTGCCACCATGAGGATGACCCCGATGACCGGTGAGGTTGCTTCTTCATTGTCCTGTAATTTCATTTCACTCACATCCTGATGATCTGATTTATGTATCAGACCAAACTGATTATGGATTAGTATGCAATATTACTATATATGTATTTGCAATGCAATAACTTATGTTTATATATAATCGGTTTTCTGGAATGCCTATATTTGAAACTTATTTAGCTAATAAGAACCATTGGGCTCATTTTTAAATTTTCAACAATTATTTGATGGGCAATATTGAATGCAGCAATTCCCTTCAATTTTGATAGTCATTCTATAAAGGGAATCGAAACGAAAAAAAAGGGTTTTAGAGTATCAGACAGTATTGTCGTAGATCACCTGGCTGCTACCATCGCCGAAGGTTGCAATAACAACGATGCGTTCCTGACCTTCAACAGTTGCGCCACAGCTCATGGAGAGTGCGTCACCCACATCAGGTGAAACAATCCATGCTTTACTTGTGTCAGTACCAATACCCCTTACACCTGCAGCAGCCGCGGGCTGAATAGCGGTTATGTTTGCTGGCGAACCATCAGCCTCGTAAAGTGTAATATTCAATCCCTGAACGCTACCGTGATCTGGTCCGCCCTGATACGTAACTGTAATATCGCTTCCAACCTGCTTTGCCGTAACCGCGACCGTCTTCGTCGTCTGGACGTCTCCGGCCATGCCGAAGACAAACACTGCAATGACTGCAGCGAGAATGACCGTGATGGCCACCATGAGGATAACACCGATGACCGGTGATACTGCCTCTTCATCGTTCATGAACTTCATTTCATTCACCTCTTCACACAAATGCCTGCGCCCACTGTTAGGCGCACGCAGTAATGCATGTCAATACATTTGACGAATAGAAATATCCTTTCACAGTATATAAGCATATTCTTTGATTTTGGAACGGCATATGAATCGTTCGTTTGGGGCATATCCGGGGCGGTGATCGTTCGTCATTCCGGCATCCGGGAAATAATATTTCCTCTTTGCCGCGTAATCCCGTTCTGCTTTGTTTTGCATTGACGACGGCCGGAACAGCCGTATTCATGCAGAAATGCTAATATTTAAGTATTGGATCTGCATTCTGCCGCAGAACGGGAATGCATCAGGAAAGAATCAGCACCAGGAGCCCGTCGTCCGTTTCCACCGGAATGTCGGGAACAACGGCGCCGATAAACCCCTTCAGGTAGGCGGCGGCGATGGCGGGCGTGCAGTCGCGGAAGGTGAACATCGTCCCGCAGGAGGGGCTTACGATCAGGTACTGCCGGTCACCCTCGGTGCGGCGTTCGCATTCGATGTGGGTGATCAGAAACAGGCTCTCCAGAATGTCGGGCCCCCGCATGAAGTCCGGCATCCGCCCGATATAGCGGATGCTGTCCTCCGCACCGACCGCCTCCACCTCCGTGAGGATCGCCTCACGCACCTCCGGCGGCCCGCGGGCATAGAGACGTTCCATCACGTCGCAGCCGATGTCCCGCGGTTCCCAGTTCCGTGCGAGCTTCAGCAGGCTCCAGTCGCGGGAAAACTGTCCTTTCATCGTTCCCCTTCACCCGCGCAGGACGGCAAAGTTCATCACGCCGATGCCGATGATCGCAAGGATCCTCGCAACCACCTCGCCCCAGTAGAGCATCTCGGAAGAGACGTTCGCGACGACGGAGATGTCCGGGAGGACGATGCCGATGACGAGAATAAACATCCCGAGCGTGAAATAGAGCAGGCTCGGCTGCCGGATGAGTTTGTACGCATCATAGATGAAGATGATGAGCGCCCCCCCCAAAATGAGGGTGACGAGGGCCAGGATCTGCTGGATGAGGATAAACTGCGATTCAATCATACAGGCGCACGCTCCCGTTCTGTTCCTTGATCCGTTTGACGGTGATGAAGGGCTTGATCTCCTTTACCCCCTCGAACGAGGAGAGGGGGACGAGGATATCGTTCTTCATGTCCGTGATGGACGGAACCACCACCTTGGCGATGAAATCCGACGGCTCCAGCGTCTCGTAGACCTCGAGGCAGCATGCATGGGTCGCAAGAAACGCCGCCACCCGCTCCTTGTCATGCGGAGTGACGGTGATCGTCAGAAACGCAATCAGGCTCTCGGCAAAGTAGTCCGGGTTGATCGCGATCGTAAAGCCCTCGATCACGTTCGAGCGCTTCAGTTTCTCTATCCGTTTGAACACCGTCGACGGCGCGATATCAAGGATCTTCCCCAGTTCCGCCATCGAAATTCTGCCGTCCCGGGCAAGCTCCCGCAGGATGGCGCTGTCCGTTTCATCCACCGTCTCCACCGTAATGGGAGTATTTTTCCTGCACCTATTTAATAATAATCAATTATTTCCAATATCGCCGGCAAAGTGTTGATCATTTCCCGCCAGCCCGGATATCCCGGTAGGACGGGTTCACCGACCGCCGCCCCGACGAGGACGGGACCGCGTAGCGTATCGCTTCAGCGGTAAACACCTTCGCCTCCCGGCAGGCGTCCGCGAGCGGCGCCCCGCGGGCCAGGTGGGCGGCAAGCGCCGCCGAGAGGCAGCACCCCGACCCGTGCACCTCGTACGGGTAGCGCTTCCCCTCAAAAAACGTGAACTCGCCCCCCGAAAAGAGCAGGTCGACGGCCTTCTTCCCCGCCATGTCCCCGCCCTTCAGGAGCACCGCCCGTGCGCCGGTGTTCATGAGCTCCTCGGCGACCTCCTCCATCTTCCCCCGTGTCGTAATCGCCCCCCTCCCGGTCAGGCGGCACGCCTCCTCGATGTTCGGGGTGATGATGTCCGCCCGCGGCATCAGGAGCTCCACCAGCGCCTGCTCGCCCGCGGCGTCCAGCAGCGCCGCCCCAGAGGTGGCGACGATCACCGGGTCGACGACGAGCCGCACCCCGTCCGCCGGAAGGGCGTCGGCCACCGCCGCGACGCACTCCGCCGTCGCAAGCATCCCCGTCTTGCACGCCGTCACCGGAAAGTCCGCAAAGACCGCCTCCATCTGCGACCGGATCATCCCGGTCGGCACGGGAAGGCTCTGGCGCACCTCCGCCGTGTTCTGGGCCGTTATTGCAGTAAGAACACTGCATCCCCACACCCCGAGTGCGGCAAAGGCCTTGATGTCCGCCTGAACGCCGGCCCCGCCGCCGGAGTCCGAGCCGGCGATCGTGCATGCGCAGGGATAGTCTGCATTCTTCATAATGGAAGTATGGGCGCCCGGAGGTGAAGGGATTTTCTGCTTCTTTTATAGTACCGGGGGGGCAACATATGGGCATGGATATTGAGGAGATGACCCGCCGCTGCCTCGCGGGCGGGACTTCCGATGAGGAGTGCGCCCGGCGGCTGCAGTCACACATATGCTCCAAAAAACCCCGTGTCTCGCCGGACTACGCGCTGGAGCTTGCCCGTGCGGTCATGACCGAGGTTGCAAACACCACCGGCCTTGCAGGCGACCTCCTTACCTTCGAGCCCTCCGGCGTTACGATGGGGGAGTTCGGGGTCGGCTCCCGCGGCGCGGGCGACTTCTTTGCCCACCGCCAGTTCCCGAAGATCATCGGCACGACCGGCGCGTCGGTCGGCGTCGACGAGATGGACGACGCGGGCGCCGTCGAGGCGGACGGCACCTACATCATCACCACCGTCGACGGGATGCACTCCCGCCTCTCCGACTTCCCCTTCCTCGCCGGGTTCCACGTCACCCGCGCCACGCTCCGCGACGTCTACGTGATGGGGGCCCGCCCGGTCGCGCTCCTTTCCGACATCCACGTCGCCGACGACGGCGATGTCGCAAAGATCTTCGAGTATACCGCGGGCGTCGCCGCCGTCAGCGAGGCGATGGGCGTCCCGCTCGTCACCGGCTCGACGCTGCGCATCGGCGGCGACATGGTGCTCGGCAGCCGCATGACCGGCTGTGTCGGCGCCGTCGGCGTCGCCGAGCACCTCACCGCCCGCAGATCGACCGTTCCCGGCGACGTCCTCCTGATGACCGAAGGGGCGGGCGGCGGCACCATTGCAACGGCCGCCCTCTACTCCGGCTTTCCCGGCGTCGTCGGGGAGACGATCAACCTCCACTTCCTCCGGGCAAGCGAGGCGCTCCTTGATGCCGATATCCTCACGGAGATCCACTCCATGACGGACGTGACGAACGGCGGCCTGCGAGGCGACGTCTACGAGATGGCAGAGACCGCAGGCTGCCGCATCGTCGTGGATGAGGCGCCGCTCCGCTCGCTCATCAACCCCGCCGTCCGGGAGATGCTCGACGCCCTCAACATCGACCACCTCGGCGTCTCGCTCGATGCGCTCCTCGTCGTCGCCCCCCCGGAGGCGGCAAAGGAGATCATCCGCGTCGTCGCCTCCGCGGGCGTCCTCATGAAGGAGATCGGCTACGTGACCGAAGGGCCGTCGGATTCAAAACTCCTCATAGAAGGCGAGCTCCACGACTTTCTGCCCCGGTTCAGGGAATCCGCCTACACCCCGGTAAAAAAAGTGGTCGACACCCATCAGCGCGACTTCGACGAGATGAAGGACGCCGTCGAAGGTGCCGCCGAACGGGCCCGCCAAAAGAAGGAGCGGGTCATGCAGGAGTACCTCACCCGCTAGGCGAGGCGGGGGTACTCGGCAATAATTTTCGCAAAAAGCGCGTTGAGCTGCACGAACTCGTTGTTCGCATCTCCCATTTTTTCATCGGCATCGGCGATGGCAAGCGTAATCTCCGGGTGGTTGAACTCGCGCCTGCGCACCACCCGCAGTTCGCCCAGAACCTCTTTGCCCGAAAGGCCGTATTCCAGCACCAGCACCTCGCCTATCGCCTTCGCCCCCTCGAAGTCGCCGCTTCGCAGCGCGGCAAAGAGCGAACGTGCGATATTTCTCGTCTCCGACTCGGAGAAGTCCTCTATAGTGCCCGTGACCGATGCATCCATCGCCATCTGGAGGTACATCACCGCTTGCCGCAGGTCCCCCCGCACCGAGGCCGCGATCAGTTCGATCTCCGACGCGTCCACGGGGAGCGAGCCGTCGGCCTCGGCACGGCTGACCCGGGCCAGGTGGTCCATGATGACCTCCTCCGGCAGGGGGCCGAAGAAGAGCAGCAGCGTCCGTGAACTGATCGCCGGGATGATCGCGCTCTGGGTGCGGGCGATAAAGATGAACCGGCAGGTATCGGAGTAGCGCTCCATGATCCGGCGCAGCGCCTGCTGCGCCTCGAAGGTGAGCGCCTCCGCCTCATCGAAGACGATCAGTTTGAACGGCGCGTTCAGGGGCTGGATGGACGCGTACCACCGGACGATCCGCTTGAAGTTGTTGATGACGCTCAGCTCCTTTTTGTACAGCTGCGAAAACTTCTCCTCCTCCTCGAGGTACGCCCTCCCGCTCCGGAAGAGCGCTCCCGTGGCGATGACGGAGAGGTTCTCCCGCCAGAAATCCCCGTACAGCGTCCGGGCGAGGCACTCGACGGCGGCGCTCTTTCCCGTCCCGTGCGGCCCGGTGATCAGCAGGTGGGGGACCGTCGCCTTCTCCCCGAACCCCTGCAGGTGCGCGATCACCTTCTCCTGCCCGAGAATATCATCAAATGTCTTCGGCCGGTACTTTTCAATCCACAGCATGGGTCAGGGTCTCCTGCATCGCCGCCACCGCCTCCGCAAGGAGGCGGGCGTTGTCATGGCGCCGGACGAGCTGTGCCGCCTCGTCGGCGCCCAGTTCTTCGCACGACCGGGTGATCACCGGGAGCGCCCGGGTCAGTTCGTCCACGACCGTCACCGTGGCCGCGCGTGCGGTCCGCGAGAGGGGATTGAGGTCGATGGTAACGACCGTCTTTCCCATCGAAACGAGAGCGCTGCACCGGTCGCCGTCCTCCAGCGGCACGAGCACGACGTCCGCCGCATAGATGCCCTCCCGCAGGCAGAGCGCCCGGTCATGCGCAAGCGGGAGCAGCCGTTCGGCCGCCCCCTGCAGGACGACCACCCCGTGCGCCTCAAGATGCCGGGTGATCGCCTGCATCCGCTTCTCGGTCCGGTGAAAGAGGTTCACCTCGACGAGCGCACCGGAGGCGCGGGCAAGGGCGCCGATCTCGCCGGCGGCAAGGGCGGCGGTGTTCCCGTTCACCGATATGACCGGCCGGGCGGCCCGGATGAGAAACGCCGCCGCCGTCCGTTCCGCACATGCCGCGCTCTTTGTCGTCCGTTCGCCGAGCAGGTAGTCGAACGCCTCGCCGCGCCCGTGGGCACTGGCGCCCTCGATGACGACGATGCCGCTCTTCACCGCGTCTGCTATCTTTTCCCGTGCAACGAGCGAGGCGTACCGCGGGTGATCCTCAGGTATCATTCATTCCATACTCCTTTCAGGCAAAATCCGGTATCGGCAATTCCCATAGCATGTACGATGCCGAATTCCGATAAAATCTCCTCCGCACCGCTGCCCGAGGCAAAGACCCCGTTGCCGAGCATCGTCATGCTGGCGAAAACGCCCGCCCCGTCGCATGCAGCGAGCACCGCGTCGACCGCCGGGGTCACCAGCCCCGTGGCGCAGGCAAAGGCCCGGGCGCGGGTGAAGAACCGGGGCAGGTCTTCCGGGCACCCCGGCAAAAACGCCCGTTCGACCCGCTCCATCACATCCGCCCGTGCGAGCACATCCGCCGTATTCAGCGGCCCGAAGTGGACCGTGAAGATCCTCTCCGTAATGCCCGTGATGCGGACGATATCCCCGGCAGGGCCGGGGGTGCGACGGCAGACGAGGCCCCCGCCCGCGCAGGCGGCCACGTCCCCCAGGCCGGAGGCGTGCACGATCTCACACTCGTGGGCGAGGGCGACGATCGCCTCCCGTCCCATCCCGAGCGAGAAGAGGGCGTCGGCGGCGGTGATGGACGAGAGCAGCGCCGCCGCCGAGAGGCCGAACCCCGACCCCGCGGGCAGGTGCGAGGTGGTGGTGACCTCCGCCGCCACCCCCATCCGTGCAAGCGCATACTCGACGGGCGGCGACCCGCGCCGGGTGACGAGGCCGCCCTCTGCTCCGCTCCGGTGTTCATGGACGACGACCGACGTGCGCCGGGCTTCCCGCACATGGGCGGTGACGCCGCTGTCGATGACGATGCCGGTTCCGATGCTCCCGGTATCCCTATAGGACGGCCCTTCGACCCGCCGGAACGTCCCGGAGATGTGCCCCGGAGAAAAAGCTACAGCAGAGCGTCCCATATCCCTGCTGCAATGGTATCCTTGGTCCCTTCAATCTCGCGCCGTTCATCCCTGCCGATGAGCAGATACCTCCCGGACGGCGCCCCGAGGGTATCCGGGGTGTTGGCGGCCACCATATCGGCGCCCTGATCGAGAAGATCGCGGGCGGCCGTCTCAGCGTCCCACCCCAGCTTGAAGGCGACGACGCATCCCGGCCGGTACGCCGCCTCGAGCACCTCACGGAGGATCTTCGGCTGGGGGACCAGTTCGAGGATGACCTCCTCCCCCGAGCGGATCTTCCCCTCATGCCGGCGCGGGACGAAGTCCGAGATGGCCGCCGCACTGATGTAATAGTCGATCTGGCCGTCCCGGCAGATGCGGTGCACCGCTTCGCGCATCTCCGCGGCCGTCTCCGCATGCACATTGCGGACGCAGGGGACGCGCCCGCTGTGGACGACCGACACGTCCGCCCCGAGGCGGTAGGCCTGCAGGGAAAGCTCCTCTCCCATGCGGCCGCTCGACCGGGTCGTCAGCACCCGCACGTCGTCGACCTCCTCCCGGCAGGGGCCGGAGGTGACGAGCACCCGCCTGCCCTCCAGCGGCCGGCCCGATACCGCCCGCTCCGCTTCGATGACGATCTCGCCGATATCCGCGATCTTCGCCTTCCCCTCCTCGATCCTCGGTTCGACGATGGTGATGCCCCATTCTTTGAGGAGGGCAAGGCACCGCACGACGCCCGGATGGCGGTACATGCTCTCGTGCATCGCGGGCACGATGACGACCGGCATCCCGCTCCCGAGGGCGGTGGTGGCAAAGGTGGTGACCGGCGTATCGTCGATGCCGTGGGCGATCTTGCAGAGCGTGTTCGCGGTCGCCGGGGCGATCAGCAGGAGATCGGCAGAGCCCCCGTCGCCGCAATAGGTCACGTGCTCCACGAGCCCGGTGCACCGGGTGATGGTCTCGGCGCCGGTCGCGTAGGTGATCGCATCCGGGTGCACGATGCCGCAGGCCGCCGCGGTCATCACCGCCCGCACCCGCGCCCCCCTGCGCCGCAGCGCATGGGCAAGCCGCACGTCCTCGACCGCCGCCACGCTCCCGGTGATGCCGAGAATGATCTCTTTTCCCTCAAGTATCGACGACGTCCGTCTCATCGGATCACCACATCATGCACCATATGCCACCGTCCCGGTGCATATTTTTTCACGTTTCTCACAGATATCTCTGCCTCCATGCCGCATTCCCTGCAGGCGGTGCCGATGACGCTCCTGATGCCGCCGATGCTGTGCACGTGCAGCACGCTTCCCCGGCGCACATGCGACAGGGCGTCCGGCAAAAAGTCCTGCGCAGCAAAATGCCCCATGATCACCCGGTCGTACACGCCCGCAAGGAGGTCGCGGCAGTCCCCGCATTCAGGAGTGACCCGTGCCGAAAGGCCGTTCTCCCGCACATTCTCTTGGAGGTAGGCAAAGGACGCCGGGTTGATCTCCATCGCGTGCACCGCCGCACCCCCCCGGGCCGCCGGAAGGGTGAAGTAGCCGATCCCCGCGAACATATCGGCGCACCGCTCCGCCCTGCCGGACTTTTTGACGGACGATCCCACGCACGCCTCGATGCGCATCTTCTCCTCACGGTTGCCCATCGCAAACATCACCCGCGACGGGTCGAGCCTATACGACAGCCCCGCCTCGTGGTGGGTGACGTCATGGGACGCCCCGAAGAGGGGGACCGTCGCCGGGGTCCGCATCACCCCGTCGTACCCGGCGATATGCAGGATCGCCGAGGGCCGGGCCCACGCATGGATCGCCTCCGTCTCCTCCGGTGTCGGCACCCGCCCGTGGGTAAGCGCGATATCCCCGACCATCTGGTAACCCCGCCCGGCGTACCGCCGCCGCTCGTCGATCTCCCGGTCGCAGGGATACCCCTCCGCCACCGGGACGAATGCTGTCTCATCCCTGATGTACGGGCGGCGGTTCGTGTCCACCCACGGTTCGTCCATGACCGCAGAAAGGCGCTCCAGCGGGACGGCACGGACTCTCATCGCGGCTACCCGACCGGAACGATGCGGTCGTTCTCGCGGTCGCGAAGGATCCGAAACGCCGACCCCTCGGCGAGGTTCAGCCATGCAAGGGCGGGAATCGTGATCGGCATGAAGGTGTCCGGGTCCAGAATGCCCGCCATATCGCCGTCGATGAAGGACACGGTGACATATTGTGCATCCCTCACGTTCGCCACGATCCGGTAGGCGTCGTCCTCCCGGATCACGTTCATGATCCCTTCCTGCAGGTCGAAGACCTTCAGCGTCCCCGACTCCACCGACCGCACCTCATAGTACCGGTTCTTCACCTCGATCACATCGCCGCGTCGGTACCGGGGGAGCCGCACGAGATAGGTGATGCGGTAGAGTTTCTTCCCGTCCCGCTCGCCGAAGAGTTTCGGGTGCCGGGTCGTCCTGCCCCCGAGCTCGGCGGTAACCTGTTTTGTGATCAGATCCCCGATATGGTGGCTCGAGATGACGATATCCACGCCGTCCCTCGTATCATCGATGCGGCTGACAAAGGAGAGGCGGTCGCCCGCCTCCAGCAGGCTCTCCTCGATATTCGTGGCGATCGCCTCCACCCGCACCCGTTCGTGGAGGTCGGGCGTCCGGTCCGTCGCCCGCACCTGTATGACGCCCTCGTAGTAGTTCCCGGACAACCGGTTGCAGCGGTCGCACTGCTCCTTCTTCCACGCGATGAGGACATCGACGCGTGCCGTCTTCGGCACCCCGTAGAGCGTCCCTTCCGCATGGATGATGCACTTCGTCCTGTTCGGGCTCGGTTCGTGGCTCTCCACCGTCAGGTGCAGGTCCTGCACATCATTGTGCACGTGAAGAGCGCCCAAAGCGAGCTCCTCTGCGAGCACCTGCCGCTCCTTGGTGGTATCCGACCAGGTATTCCCCTGTTTGACGGATTCGCAGGTCGGGCAGTAGGCACAGACCACCCGCGGCTCGGCAACGATCCACTCGATGCTCTCTGCCAGGCATTTGTTGCAGATGCCTTCGTTCTCTGTTGGTCCGCCGCATTTCGGGCAGAAATTCTCCTGAATATTCATGGTTTGCATCAGGCCTGGTATATCTGGGCGTGCGGCACTCCGTCGATGAGTATATAGGCTCCTTCGGCAAGCACGCCGCACTCTATCGCTACACTCACAGCCTGTTTCCCAATAAGGTTAATGTTTCCCGCACTCTTCAGTGCCTTGACGACCTCGTCGCGGCCGGCCTCCCCGGTGCCGTAGAACGTCTCGCTCACGCAGATCTCCATCTCCCCGTGGCGTAATGTCCTGTTCAGAAGGTCCCTGTCACAGACGGCAACGATCCCGCCGGTCCCCGGTATGCGGTGTATTTTCAGGTACATTGCATGTACCCATCGGCGAGGATGCGTAAAAAAACAAAGGGTGGCGTCCTCTCCCCGTCAGGAGAGCACGACATCGATGCCATAGACCTGTGACGGCGTCTCTGCATGGATGCGCCATGCCGCCTCTTCATCCATCGCACCGCTCTCCCACAGCCGCCGGGTGAACCGGGGGACGGACTTCGGCCCGATGACCGCACCCGGACGGGAGTTGTCATCCATGTAGTCGCTCTCCATCATGAACCGCCGCCCCGCCTGCGCGAGCGCCGGGATCGCCTCGTGTCTGGCGACGAGCGACGGGGTGAGCGGGGTCTCCGGAACGGCAAAATGCTTGACCACCCGTTCCACCGCCATCCCCGCCTCCGCCGCCATCACGGCGACATCCGTGCAGGGCCCGCTCTCCGAATGGATCTGGAGGGCGCATCCGGTATCCGCCGAAAGCTCCAGCGCATGCCGGAGAATGCGGTTCGAGGCGTCCCACACCTCCTCCTCCACCGGGTAGTGCGGCCGCCCGCTCTTTATCGCAACCGCACGCCCGTCGGCGACGTACGCCGCCGCCGCCGTAAGGCCGTCCTTCATCAGCGCCTCCGCCTCGGCGAGGGGCATGCGCCGGGTAAGAACCCCAATCTCAGCGGGGTGGACGCCCAGCACCGGAAACGCGGTCACCCCGCTTGCGCGGATCATATCCGCCACCCGGAGGGTGATCTCAAAGACCTCCCGGAAGTCGTCCCCCCGCACCGGGTGGATGCCCAGCGACCACGACGGTTTGGTCACCAGCATCATATGGGTGCCCCCGGCACGCCGGAAGTCCTTCACCGCCTCTGCGCCGCGGCCGTTCATCGGGTCGATATGGATATGGTCGTCGGTGACCGGGAAAGAAAACGCCTGCATGTCAGTCGAGGATCTTCATCAGGGGATACTGCCCGTCGAACGCCAGTGCAGCCCGGCAGGTCTCCCCGCCGACGTCGGTGGTGATGACGACATCAAACATCTTTCCCGCAAGTTCGCTGTACCCGAAGGGGTTGAGTTCCATCATCCCCGTATCGATGCGGACCGTGATACCGGTCACATACGGCTGGAGCCCGACGGCCTTCTCGATGGCCGTCTCCACCGAGGGCGCCGTCGCGGGGGAGATGGGCGTGCCGACCCACTGGTGGTACAGGGCGCCGAGCTTTATCCCGGCCTCAAACGCGGCCCGGACCTTATCAGGATTCATGCGTGATTATTTGGGAGGTAAAAAAGAAGAATGCAGCGGTGCGCCCCGCCCCTGCCGCATCGTGCGCCGTTTAGGAGAGGAGCTTGAGGATCCCGTGCCGCGGCTGCATCAGCTGCCCGTCCCGGTTCATCTCATCGATCCGCTTGAGGACGTCATCGCGGTTGTGCCCGTTCTTCACGAGCTCGGCCACCACGTCGTTCATCTGCGCCCGCCCGTTCTGGTCCGCCAGTTCGCGCACGACCTCTTTGATCTCGCGTATCAGGTCGCGGCTGTGCTTGGAGTAGCTGGTGACCAGACGGTCGATGTCGTAGCTCCCGCTCTCCGGGTCGTAGGCCACCTTCTTCAGGCAGTTGTCGATGATGGTGATGACCCGCTGCGCATCACTCAGGTCGACCGAATCGGAGAGGCGCACGCGGGCGCTTGCCTCGGCGAGCCGCACCAGCGCCTCGAGCTGGCGCGCCGTGACCGGCACCGGTTTGTTCTCGTCGGCGAGGTTTCGCAGGTTGAGGTAGTAATCGGTGAGCGCGTCGCGCGCGTCATCGCTCATGATCGGATAGCAGTTCCTCTTGGCATACGCGATATACTTCCTGAAGAGCAGGGCGTCGATCTCCGGGGTCACCGGTTCGAGCTGCCGCCGGATGTATTCCTCATCCACTCCCTCGATCGGGGTCTTTTTGGTATGCTCGATCAGCTCCCCGACGCTGTGCGACTTGAGGATATGGGTGCTGATCGCCCGGTCGATCTTGGCGTCCGGCTTGTCCTCCATGATGAAGATCAGGTCAAAGCGCGACAGCAGGGACGGCGGCATGTTGATCTGCTCGGCTATCGGCGCATACTCGTCGAACCGGCCCATCTTCGGGTTCGCCGCACCGATAAGGGCACACCGCGACCGGAGCGTCGCCGTGATCCCCGCCTTTGCAATGGATATGGACTGCTGCTCCATCGCCTCGTGCAGGGCGCTGCGGTCTTCCTTTGCCATCTTGTCCATCTCATCCACCGCGGCGATGCCCATGTCCGCAAGGACCAGCGCACCGGCCTCGAGGGTCCATCTCCCGTCGCCGAACTCGTCCTTGACGGCCGTTGCGGTAAGCCCCGCGGAACTGGAGGACTTCCCGCTCGTATAGATCCCACGGGGCGCGATCTGGATGATATACCTGAGCATCTGCGACTTGGCGATACCGGGGTCTCCCACGAGGAGCATGTGGATATCGCCCCGGAGACGGCTACCGTCAGGCATCTCCTTTGCGATGCCCCCGAAGAGGATGAGCGATATCGCCTCCTTGACCTGCGTCAGCCCGTATATTGACGGCGCGATGGACCGCGACACCTTGTCATACAGTTCGGGGTCCTTCGAGAGCTCGACAATCGCCAGCTCGTCCGCCTCGGAGATGTTCACCTCCTCGAACTCCTTTTCGGATATCTCGATGGAGTTTGCCTCCAGGTACACATCGAAGAGGGTGCTCTTCTGGCCGTAGGAGATGCGCTGGACCGAACGCAGGATGCCGTTGATGATGATGCGGTCACCCGGCGACACCCTGCCCGTCAGGTCGTCGATCACGTCGACATCGAGGGTCTGCGGCTGCTCACCGCCCCGCAGCCCTTCGGGCGACTCCTGTATCCGGACCTTCTGGGCATCCACGAACCTCGAGAGCTGCGCGACGAGATCCATCTTCGTCTGGCGCTCGCACTGGGTGCACGGCCGGTACGGCTCCTGAAAACGGGAATACTCCTGCAGGTAGGGCGGCGTGAGGGTGCCGCACTGGAGGCACCGGAAGACCGCGCTCGTCAGGCGGGGGCGGACCTCGGTGGTCTTTCGCAAAATCCCCTCGACCGAGACGAAGGTATTGATGTGATGGGACCGGATATCCCGCACCGCGAGTTTTTTAGGGAGGTTTTTGAACCGGACATTGATGGCCGCAACCTTCTCCTCCTCGTCCTTCGTGAAGATCAGGTTGTTGTCCTTCAGCGCGTCTTTGACATCCCCGATGACCTTGCCGGGGAACTGGAGCAGTTCGTCGGCCATCTCGAGGCCCGTCTTTCCCCATTTCTCGAGGACGCGGTAATCGATCTCCAGCGAACGCAGGTGCGGGTACTCGCTCGCAATCTCGCCGAGCTCCCGCCGGTAATGCTTCTTTAAAAATGCGTTCCAGTCGGATGCACGGTCGGTGACGGACACCTCTTCCGGTTCGACGTCCACCTACTTCTCACCCGCCCGGTCCCGGAAACGCAGTGCCGTAAGCACGATGTTTGCAATCAGCGCTTCCACCTGTATCTCCGCCGCCGCCCCCTCACTCAGCCGAAAATCGGTCTCCCCGATGTGGGAGATGATCGCCACCTTGAGCTGCCGGTCAAAGTCCCGGCGTATCACGGCGCGGTAGAGCTGGTTGATCAGTTCGGTTGGGGCGATGCCGCGGGAGAAGAGGAGGTCGTTTACCATCGACTCCGCACCGTCGTACTCCCCGTTCAGCGCCGTTGCGAGCAGCTCGTCGATCTCTTCCGGCCGTGCCGTCGACGTGATCTCGTAGATCATCTCTTCGGTGATGGCAGGACTGATGATGGCCGCCCCCTGTATGGCGTTGATCGCCTTTCTCATATCCCCGAGGGAGATGTAGACGATGGCATCGATCGCCTCTGTCGTGATGGTGAGCCCTTCGTTCTCCGCGATGCGGGCGAGCTCCGATGCGATCGCCGCACGGTCCAGCGGGCGGAACCGGTAGATGGCGCACCGGCTCTGGATCGGGTCGATGATCTTCGACGAGTAGTTGCAGGAGAGGATGAAGCGGCAGTTCCGGGCATAGTTCTCCATCGTCCGCCTCAGTGCCGCCTGTGCATCCGAGGTCAGCGCATCGGCCTCGTCGAGAAAGAGGATCTTGAACTCCGCACCCCCCAAAGGCGCGGTGCGGGCGAACTGCTTGATCTGGGTCCTGACCACGTCGATCCCCCGCTCGTCCGAGGCATTGAGCTCCCGGAAATTCACCTGCCACGTATCCCCGAAAAATTCTCGGGCGAGCGCCACGGCAGAGGTGGTCTTGCCGATCCCCGCCGACCCCGTAAAGAGCAGGTGTGGCAGGTTCCCGGTTTTCACATACGACTTGAGCCGCGCAACTATCTCGTCCTGGCCGACGATGTCATCCAGCACCATCGGCCGGTATTTCTCAATCCATATGGTATGTTCTGATTCCACTGCGTTCACCCCGGAAGATGCGGCCAGGTCCCTGCCGTCGATGTATGTAAACTCTGTGCCGGACTCATATGAACCAATCGTTCCCGGACGGATGCAGCACCAATGCCGGGCGGCACCGGAACCGGCAGGGGACGATGCAAGTAGCTATTTCTCCCGCCCTCCTATAGAACCAGTACAAGGGAGAGGCATGCAGTCGTATCAGCTGGTCTTCACGAAGGATTTGAACGAAGGTGCACGGGACCGGGCCGCACCGGGCGTCTGGCGGTCGGCATCCGGCATTCCCTGCCCGCGGGTCTTTTTCTGCGCCGCACTCATCGAGCGCAGCAGCCACCCGGCGGGAGGGCTGCACCTGAGGATCGCCGATCCGACCGGTGCGTGCACCGGGCAGACCCCCGCCCATGCGCAGCAGCTCAACGATCAGATCGCCGCACTGCCCGTCCCGTCCTTCGTCTCCTGTGCCGCAACCGTGCAGCCGGTGCGGGGTGCCGGCGGCGACATCCCGCTCCTCCATATCGAATGGATGCAGGAAGTCCCCCGCCGGTCGCGTGACCGCTGGATGCTCAGCGCGGCCATGCGCACGGTTGCCGCACTGGAGCAGGGGGCATCTTCCGGTCCCGCCACCGGCCCTGCCCGCGGCACCACCGCCGGCCTTGTTGCCGCAATCGAACAGGCACTCGCCAGTGTCGACCCGGCGGAGACGCCATCCGGCCCCCCGCCGCGGGAACATATCGATGCGGTGCTCGATGCCATCAGCGCGGCAAGTGAAGGCAGGCAGGGCGCCGATGCAGAGAAGGTCATCGCCGCCGCCGTGGAGCGCGGGATCCCCGCCGCCGCCGCGAAGGCCTGCATCAGCCACCTGATCGAAGAAGGCGACTGCTACTGCCCCCAGCCCGGACGACTCCGTATCCTCTGATGTATTTTTTTACCTGTCCATGAACCCTGAATTTCTTCCCGAAGGACCGGCGCTCTTTCTCGAAAAAGAGCACCGCATGCTCTTCATCGCCGACACGCATTTCGGAGCGGAGACGGAATTCGGGCGGCGCGGGGTGCACATCCCGAGCAACACCGACCAGCGCCTCGACCGCATCATCGCCTGCATCAATGCGACCGCCCCCGACATGCTCATCATTCTGGGCGACTTCAAGCATGCGATACCCATGACGAGCAGGCAGGAGTATGCCGAACTCCCGCGGGTCATCGCGACCCTGCGCGACCATGTCACGCTTCGTCTTGCCCCCGGCAACCATGACGGGGGAATCGGGCGGTTCATGGAACCCGCCGAGATCCTCCCCCGCGACGGTACGCTCATCGACGGCATCGGCGTCCTCCACGGCCACACCTACCCCTCGCCCGACCTCCTCGGGCACCTCTGCATCGTCGGCCACCACCACCCGGTGCTCCACCTGTACGATGAAGTCGGCTGCTCGCTCCGGTCGCATCCCGCCTACGTGATGGGGACCATGAGAAACGAATGCCTCTGCCCCGGTGCTCCCGCCTGCGCCCCAACCCGCGTCCTCTTCATGCCCGCGTTCTTCGAATACGCCGGAGGGCTCGACGTCCGCACGCTCACGACGAGCGGCCTCTCCCCCCTCTGCCGCTGCCTCGACGTGGCGGATGCCGAGGTGTTCCTCGACGACGGCACCTATATCAACACTCTGGAGGCCCTGATCGACGATGAGCGCCCTTGACCTGCTCTCCCCGGCTATCCGGGAACTGGTGAAAAAGCGGGAGTTCGAAGCGCTCTCCGATACGCAGGAGGCCGCCATCCCCGCCGTCCTCGACCGCCGCCACCTGCTCCTCATCGCCCCGACCGGCACCGGAAAGACCGAGAGCGCCATGCTGCCGATCTTCGACCGGATGTGCGGGATGTCCGGCCCGGGCTTCAAGGCCGTCTACATCACCCCCCTGCGCTCGCTGAACCGGGACATCCTCGGGCGCCTGACCTGGTGGTGCCACGAACTCGGGCTCACCATCGGGGTCCGGCACGGCGACACCCCCCAGTCCGAACGGCGAAAACAGGCGATAAATCCCCCGGACCTGCTCATCACCACCCCCGAAACCCTCCAGGCACTCTTCATGGGAAAACGGCTGCGCGAGCACCTGAAGAACATCCGCTATGTCATCGTCGACGAGATCCACGAGCTTGCCGGCAGCAAACGCGGAGCGCAGCTCTCCGTCGCCCTCGAACGCCTCATCCCGTACGCGGGGGAGTTCCAGCGAATCGGCCTCTCGGCGACCGTGGGAAATCCCGGCGATGTGGCGGCGTTTCTCTGCGGAGAGCGCCCCTCCCGTATCATCGACATCCCCTCTGCCCCGCACATGAAACTCGCCGTCCGCTTCGGGGGGGAGGAGTTTTCCCAACAGACACAGGCCGTCGAACGCAGCATCGGCGCCGATCACTCGACCCTCCTCTTCGTCAACACCCGCTCCACTGCAGAAGCGCTCGGCCACCAGCTCTACGACCGCGGGGACGTGGAGGTGCATCACGGATCCCTCTCCAGAGAGGTGAGGATCGATGCCGAGGACCGGTTCAGGGAAGGGAAGATAAAAACCCTCATCTGCACCTCCTCCATGGAGCTCGGCATCGACATCGGCCATATCGGGCATGTGCTCCAGTTCGGGAGCCCCCGCGAGGTCTCGCGCCTGCTCCAGCGCGTCGGCCGGGCGGGCCACCGCCTGCACACGGTCTCCGAAGGGACCATCCTTGCGACCGGCTTCGACGACCTGCTCGAGTCGCTCGTGATCAGCAGGCGGGCCCGTCTCAACGCCTCGGAAGACATCCGGGTGATCCGGGGGGCGGGGGACGTGATGGCCAACCAGATCGCAGGCCTTGCGATGGAATACGGCGACATCGCCATTCCCGCCATCGAGGAGATCTTCTCGCGGAGTGCGTGTTTTGCCGGCCATGCCTCCATGGTCAGGGAGATCTGTGCGCAGATGGCCTCCCACCGCCTCATCTGGCTGGAAGGCGACCTCGTCTCGCGCACCGGCCGGTGCCGCACCTACATGTACGCCAACCTCTCCATGATCCCCGACGAACGCAAGGTGAAGGTCTTTGATATCGTGTCCCGGCGCACCGTGGGGACGCTGGACGAATCCTTCGTGGTCGGGTGGATCCATACCGGCGCCGTATTCATCACCAAAGGGCAGGCATGGCAGGTGATCAACCTCGAGGACGGGAAGATTCAGGTCGAACCCGCCCACCGGATACGGGGCGAACTGCCCTCATGGGAAGGGGAGCAGATACCGGTGCCCTGTGTGATCGCCCGCGAATCCGGCAGGCTCAGGCGGACGAAGGCGTTTGAGGAGTACGGCGCCGATGCCCCCTCCGTCCGGTACCTCTCCGGGTTTCTCACGAACATGGAGGAGAAGGGATATACGGTCGCCTCCGACACCGCCGTCACCCTCGAACACTTCGACGAGGGGGTCGTCCTCAACATCTGCGGCGGCCACAAGGCAAACGAGGCCCTCGCACGGGTGATCTCCGCCCTCCTCTCCGCCCGGTCCGGCTCATCGGTGGGGATCGAGGTGAGCGCCTATCGTATCGTATTCCGGCTTCCCTCGTCCATCAGGGCGTCTCACATCCTCGAACTGCTCGAAACCCTCGACCCCGCTCATATCGAGGGGATTTTGAGCATCGCCATGAAACGCACCGCACTCTTCAAGTGGAAGATCGTCCAGATTGCGAAGAAATTCGGCGCCATCGACACGGATGCGGACTACGAACGGATCAGCATCCACCGCCTCCTCGATCTCTTCGAGGGGACCGCCATCCAGAAGGAGACGTACCGCGAACTCTTCACCACGATCATGGACACCGGCGGCGCCATGCGGCTCATCGAAGATATGAGGTCCGACAAGGTGGCCCTCAAGATCGCCCCCCTCTCCCCCCTCGGGAGCGAGGGGCTCAGCTCGTCCCGGGACATGATCCCTCCCCCCACGACGGACCAGGCGGTGCTTGCCACCATCAGACGGCGGCTCAGCGAGGAGGAGGTGGTGCTCTTCTGCATGAACTGCAGGAAATGGAAATCGAGGACCGTCGTCTCCCGCATCACGGAACCCCCGCAATGCCCGGTATGCGGCGCCCGCCTGATTGCCGCCCTCAAGCCATGGGACGAGGAGCTCCTCCCCGCCGTGAAAAAATCCGTAAAGACCGACGAAGACCGTGCCGTGGAGAAAAAGCTTCTCAAAAACGCGAATATCGTGCTCTCCAGCGGGAAGACGGCGATCATCGCCCTGAGTGCGCGGGGGGTCGGCCCCGACACCGCCTCCCGCATCATCGCCACCATGACAGAAGGGGACGATTTCTACCGTGAAATCCTCAAGGCCGAACGAAATTACATCAAAACGCATCGGTTCTGGTAGCGCCCCGCACAGCAGCATGCGGGGCCGCACCTGCACCATAATCTCCGCGCAATGCACCAGAACTACCTGTTTTCTGCTGCGCCTGATGCACGCAAAGCGATAACGCATATACCAGTTGCTGATCAATATCTACTGATTCTATGCCAGAAAGTGAATACAACCTGACCGATTATGATGAGGCATTCCGGACATTCTCCATCGATGTCCCCGAATACTTCAATTTTGGCTATGACGTCATCGATGCATGGGCGAAGAAGGACCGCAACAAACTGGCGATGATCTGGGTGAACCAGGAAGGTGCCGAGAAGAAATTCACCTTCCGGGACATGATGAACCAGTCAAACCAGGCGGCAAATATTCTGCTGAAGTTCGGGATCAACAAGGGCGACCGCATCATGCTCATGCTCCCCCGCGTACCGGAATGGTGGATCTTTGTCATTGCCATCATCAAACTGGGAGCGGTCGTCTGCCCCTGCCCGACTCTTCTCACCCCGAAGGATATCAAATACCGTATCAACGCCGGAAAGTTCAAGATGGTCATCACGGACATGGAAAACTCCGAAAAGTTCGAGGATGTCTGCGAGGCGTGCCCGTCGCTGCAGAACAGGATGATCATCGACGGGGAGCAGCAGGGATGGGCCAGCTACCCGATGGAGCTGCTCTTCCCCGCACCGGTCTCCCACCGGAAGGTCAGCATCCCCTATGACAACAGGACCCGCGCCGTCGACCCGATGCTGATCTACTTCACCTCGGGGACCACCGGCGAGCCGAAGATGGTGCTCCACAACAACGCCTACCCGCTCGGCCATATCGTGACGGCACGGTTCTGGCAGGATGTGCGCGAGAATGACGTGCACTTCACCTACTCCGACACCGGCTGGGCAAAATGCGCCTGGGGGAAGATCTTCGGCCAGTGGATACAGGGGGCCTGTCTCCTTATCTACGACGTCTGGGGCCGGTTCAAGGCCACCGAGCTGCTCCCCCTCATAGAGAAATACGAGGTGACGACCTTCTGCTGCCCGCCGACGGTCTACCGCATGCTCATCCTCGCCGACCTTGCAAAGTACGATCTCGCCGAACTGCGCCACTGCTGCAGTGCGGGCGAACCGCTCAACCCCGAGGTCATCAAGGTCTGGGAGGAGGGGACCGGGCTTACCATCTACGAGGGCTACGGGCAGACCGAGACCTGCTGCGCCATCGCCCTCTTCCCCTGCATCCCCCACAAACCCGGCTCCATGGGCAAACCGATGCCCGGATGGCATATCGATCTCCTCGATGAAGACGCAAACCCCGTCAGCAACTATGAAGAAGGGAGGATAGCAATCTCGCTCGACCCGCGCCCCGTCGGCCTCATCGTCAAATACCTCGACAACAAGGAGGCGAATGACGAGTCCTTTGCCCACGGGTACTATTTCACCGGCGACAAGGCGTACCGCGACGAAGACGGCTACTTCTGGTTCGTGGGAAGGGATGACGACGTCATCAAGAGTTCGGGCTACCGCATCGGGCCGTTCGAGGTGGAAAGCGCGCTCCTCGAACATCCGGCAGTGCAGGAGTCCGCGGTCGTCGGCTCCCCGGACCGCATCCGCGGCATGGTCGTCAAGGCCTTCGTCGTGCTCGCCCCCGGATTCGAGGGGTCGGAGACGCTTGTAAAAGAGCTGCAGACCTATGTCAAGAGGGTCACCGCCCCCTACAAATACCCCCGCATCATCGAATTCGTCGATGAACTCCCGAAGACGCTCTCCGGCAAGATCAAGCGCAACGTGCTCCGGGACCAGGAACTGAAGAGGATGCAGGAAGACCAATAATTTTTTTAGCCCGGCGGGCGTGCACCACCGCGTCGAACGATTTATCTTATTCTGCACCAACCGTTTAGGACATGGTGCGCTACTCCATAACGATGGATAATCCGCTTGTCGCAAAAATTGATGCCGAATGCAAAAACCGGGGAGTTTCCCGGTCAGAATGGATAAATGATGTTTGCACCACGAAGTTTTCATCACTCAACGGCAGCGGATCCCTCCCCCTGACGATCACCACGGATGACGATACCGCCGACCTGCACAACATGGCGGACTACGAGGAGACCTACCGCTCCTTTGCCATCGATGCGCCGGAATACTTCAACTTCGGGTTCGACATCGTCGATGCATGGGCAAAGAAGGACCGGAACAAACTTGCGATGATCTGGGTGAGCCAGAAAGGCGAAGAGAAAAAATTCACCTTCCGCGACCTCTCCCGCCTCTCGAATCAGGTCGCCAATATGTTCATCAAATACGGGCCCTGCAAAGGGGAGAAGGTCCTCATCATGCTCCCGCGGGTGCCGGAATGGTGGATCGTCGTCCTCGGCCTCATCAAGATGGGCATCACCTACTGCCCGGCACCCACCATGCTCACCGAGAAGGACCTCAAATACCGCATCGATGCCGCCGACATCAGGATGGTCATCACCGATGCGGAAAATGCCGCCAAGGTCGATGCGATCTTCGAAGACTGCCCGTCGCTCAAGTCGCGGTTTTTGATCGACGGCGAACGCGAAGGGTGGATCAGCTACCCGGTCGAGCTCGCCTATCCCGCACCTGTCTCCAGCAAGCTCATTCCGCTGCACGGCATGGGGCGCACCAGACTCACCGACCCGATGCTGATGTTCTTCACCTCCGGGACGACCGGCGAGCCGAAGATGGTGCTCCACAACCACGGGTATGCCCTCGGGCATATCGTGACCGGGCGGTTCTGGCATGATATCAGGAGCACCGACCTTCACTTTACGGTGGCGGACACCGGGTGGGGAAAGAGCGCATGGGGCAAACTCTTCGGCCAGTGGATAGAAGGCGCCGCCATCTTTGTCTACGACATCCGGGGGAAGTTCAATGCAACCGAGCTCCTCCCCCTGATGGAGAAATACGGCGTCACCACCTTCTGCGTGCCCCCCACCATCTACCGCATGCTGATCCTTGCGGATCTTGAAAAATATGACTTCTCCGAACTGCGCCACTGCTGCAGTGCGGGCGAACCGCTCAACCCCGAAGTGATCAAGGTCTGGGAGGACGCGACCGGCCTTACCATCTACGAGGGGTACGGGCAGACCGAGACGGTGCTCTGTATCGGCACCTTCCCCTGCATGAAGGTCAAACCCGGTTCGATGGGGCTCCCCTCCCCCGGATGGCAGGTCGAGGTGCTCGACGAGACCGGCAGCCCCGCACCGGTGAACGAGGAGGGGCACATCGCCATAAAGACCGACCCGTGGCCGATGGGCCTCTTCATGGAATACATGCACAACGAAGAGGAGACGCGCCACGCCTTCAGTGACGGCTACTATTACACCGGTGACCGCGCCTACCGCGACGAAGACGGGTATTTCTGGTTCGTCGGCCGGGATGACGACGTCATCAAGGCATCGGGATACCGTATCGGCCCGTTCGAGGTGGAGAGCGCCCTCATCGAGCACCCGGCAGTGCAGGAGGCGGCCGTCATCGGCACGCCGGACATGATCCGGGGACAGATCGTCAAGGCCTTCGTCGTGCTCGCCCCCGGCTACGGGCCGTCCGAAAAACTCATCCGGGAACTCCAGAACCATGTGAAGCAGGTGACCGCCCCCTACAAGTATCCGCGGGCGGTGGAATTCGTCGAATCGCTCCCCAAAACCATCTCCGGGAAGATCCGCAGGAAAGAGCTGAGGGAAGCCGAACTGCGGAAAAACACGAACGGGAAGGAGCAGCATCGCGAAACCTGATGAACACATTTATTTTGAGGAACTGCGTATAGAGTAAGGCGCGAGGGTTGCCGAGCCAGGTCAAAGGCGCTAGGTTCAGGGCCTAGTCTTGTAGGAGTTCGAGGGTTCGAATCCCTTCCCTCGCATCCGTTTTACGGGTTATAGTTATCTTGTAATTTTTGAACTCATTGATGATCCAGATTTATGAAACTCCAATCGATCATATTATTATATGTGGAATATTAGCCATATTATGAAAAAATCACTAATTACATTGATAGCAATTAGTTTGTTGCTAGTGTTTGTATCAGGTTGTACATCTTCAGGAAATCCATTTAATAATTATATTCCAAAGCCAAATTTGGAATCTAATTTATTAACACAAGAGGGCGATTGGTCACTTTCACAAGGTTATTTCTGGACGGCGGAATTCCAAATATATAATTCAGGGGATGCAACTGCAAAAAATGTCTATGCAACAGTTCAGTTGGTAAAGCCCAATAATGCAATAAGGGATTCAAAAAGAATTTACGTTGGTAACTTAAACCCTGGTGATAGTACCGTAATTTATGTCGAATTAGATTGTGATTACGATGATGATACTAAATATAGCGTGATTTTAACACATGATTGATTTATAATAACCGTCGACAAATATTATTTTTTATATCTCACAAAATGTCCCGGATAAATACTTCATCATTCACCAAACAAAGATAATTACCAACTCTGAATCCTCTCCCTAACATGGCTATTCATCGTAAATGGCTTCCCGCTCTTGGCATTCTGCTTCAGATAATGCAGAGTCCCTTTTGAAAATCCCATATCCTTCCAATCCTTGTAGGAAAGATCAAGAATCTTATTCCTCATCTCATCTGAGTCCTGCCTGTCCATAGAGAATTCAGGTGACTTGAAATCAAGCGTCCTCTTCTTCCCGGTGAGATATTGGGCCAGTTCCCGCGTCTTAAGGAGCATGACATAACTCCACATGCATTCCTTCCCCTGATACTCTACCGTCTTGTTAAACCATGCGTTGACTTCATCAGATACCTTGCGCGCTCCCGTGGGCCGGAGCCGGAGGGAGTAACTCTCCGTTCTGATGAAATCCTTCTTCTCCATCGCGTCCGTTTCGATGAGATGAATGATTGCCAGGTCAACCACGAACCTGAACAATTCCTGAAGGTCATAGGCCAGACTGTCCTTCCCGGTCTGCATCTCATGAAGGAAGCCAACGTGGGAATCCAGACCAACGCTATTGATATTTCTCAGACATTCGGCTTCAAGGAGGGAATATCCAAAGTTGAACATGCAATTGACCTGATCACCGGCTCCAAGCGGTCTTGTCTTGTACTTGGAGTTACGGGTTTCAAATTCGTATTTCTCAGGGATGATCTTTCCAAGCTCATCCCAATACAAATGGGCCACGGCTCCTTCTGCTCCCATGATCTCCCTAATGGTCTTGGCTGATTTGAGTCCCTTGGACTCCTCAGAGATATTGTTCTGAACCTCTGGATACCTCTGATGGAGGTAGTCAAGCACCATCTTCTGACGCTCAATCTTGGCTTCAATGAATTTCTTGGCTATGGTAATCCTCTTCCCGGTATCCTCAAAAGCGTGATACTGGTCAAACTTGGTCTTGGTGGCAGACCGAACCGGAGGAAGCATAGACGTGAGAAGCGTCCCGTCCCAATTGAGGATAGTCACCGGGACGCCATGCTTCATGAGCCATCGTATCCCGTCCAAGGTCATTGTCCCTGTTCTGCCATAGATGACGATGGAATCAATGTCAATCCTCTGAGGGGAAAAGACGAATTCACGCGGCTCCTCTGAGGCTGAGAACCGCCCTTCTCTGACATGGAGCTTGGCGTTATCTACTCTCATGTCGATGCCGTGACCGTTGAGAACGAGCATTTTCATATGGCATCAGCCCAGAAGGGATTATCTTCTATCGGTGGCTTCCCTTCCAACGCAATTTCCCGAATCCGGTGAATGAGTTTTGCCGATTTTATGTCACCATTTTTAACAAACGATTTCTCTATTTCATACAGTTCTGAACGGTATTGTTCAAAGACTCCAATCATTTCTGGATATGTGTATTCATTTTTGAGGATCTCATCATCGGTGGATTTGGGAGCGTCAATTGCCAGCTGTTCGATCACTGCGTAATCGTTAAAATATCCAAGAAGTTGATTTGCATACCGGACATTTGGGCGGTGTTTTGGAACATCCCTGAAATTGTCTTGAACACCCCTCAACCTCTCACACAATTTCATTGAATCAAGAGGAGGGGTGTCTTTATCGATAATGACTTCATGCAGTATCTGAAGGGCCATAAAGACGATATCACCGCCATTTTCGTCCTGCATCGTTCTATCAAGAGCCGTTCCAATAGTATCAACCTGAGAAGGAGAGAGAGCATAGTATCCTTTGTAGAGGAGTAATTCCAGAAAAGACAGATATTCATCAATGACATTTCCTTTTGGAATATCAGAGATGACCTTGTCAATATGCTTCTTTCTGTCCTCTGCTATTGGAATGGTTAGATAGTGTGCTCGTCCATCGGCGTCCGTGATATTGTAAGAAGAATACTCTTCGGGGGGGACTTCAGAGATGCGGCCCGCTTCTTTTATCCTTGAAATCTTCCGATAGAGTGTCTTTTTGGAATAACCGCGTTTATTGGGATTCTTTTCCATGAGTTTCCCAACCAATCTGTCTGTCCGTATCGGCCCGCCAGTCAAAATAATATTCTCAATATCCTTCTCAATACCCATAAGAATGCTCCCAATTTATTCTACAATATATCTTATATGATACCCATATTGATATCAAACTAACTGTCAATTAGTGGCTATGTAGATATTAGAAACATGGGTTATCTGGTGAGAAAAATGAAAAACAGCACCAGAATGCCCGTATCTATGCCGGACGTCCTAAAGTCCCGGCTGGAACAGTATGCAGAAAAGCACGGATGCTCTCAGGCTGAGGTCATCCGGTATGCGCTCCTGAGGCTGATGGAGGGGAAGAAGTGACTCTGAAACGGTTTGCTCAGGACTACTCCACCTTTGGAGGGTGGCTGGGTGCCATGCCAAGAACGTCCCGCTATGCCAGGGAGATTATCAGGAAGCATGAACGCTTCCCAACTCTCAGCCTGAATGAATTAAGGAATCTCAGAATATCAGACCATGACCTGAGTCAAGTAGCGTGGGAGGCCCTCTCTCCCGCCCAGAGGCGGGAGCGGATGCTTGCGGCAGATGTGGCGCGGGGGATGCGTAAGGGTGAGCGGCTCGGCCCTGCTCTGGCCCGGACGGGTGCGCGCAAGAGTGACGTCCTCCGGCATCAGGGCCAGACCGCCTATAAGTCCCGTAACTATTGGCGTATCAACAAGAGTGACCGGATACAGATGGAGATGCGCTTCTATGAGCGTGGTGTAGGTCATATCACCATCGTAACCACGAACTCCAAAGACAGAAGCACGGTTGGAAAGTACTTTGCGGCAGTCAAGAAGGCCGTAAACAAGGGGGATACTTCCGCGTTGAATCGGTTCAAAGGAAGAAGTATTGTCGATGCAAACGGCGTCCGGCATGAATTTGAAACCGACCTTGACGAACTGTATGCAATAGAGGACGCTCAGGAAGAACCGGAATTTCTTGAAATCTATCAGGACGGGCAGGGGTGATGATGATGGACAAAGAAATCTATGCTCGAACTCAGGCCCGCCAGAAGCGGACGGGAAGTCTGTCCCTCTGTTGTGTATATTGCGGGGAGAGTAATCCGGCAGTCATAGAGATGCATCATGTCATTGGAAAGAGTAACTCTGATGAAGTCATTCCGCTCTGCAAAAACTGTCATGCAAAGATAACGGATGAACAGAACAAGCTCCCGCGTGAGAAGCGGAAGGGAACTTCATTCATTCTCGTTTCCATCGGAGCCTTGCTAAAGGAAGCCGGGAACGTTCTGATTAACCTTGGGCATGAGGTGGCAGTCAATGAGTAAGATAGCCGTGAGAGCCTATGCACGAAAGGCCATTTTTCAGAAATCCAGACCATCTTTTCACTATGCTGATCCACCCTTCCGGCATTCCCGCGTCCTTGTCTTTGACACGGAAACCACCGTTGATGAATACCAGAACCTGACGATAGGATACTTCCAGATACGGCAGGACGACTATCGCCAGCATCAAGGCTTGTTCTATGATCCTGAAATGCTCGATCCCAAGGAATCTGATATTCTATCGGCATATGCTCAGAGGAATAAAATCAGTTTATACACGGTTGACGAGTTTGTTGACGGTGTTTTTTACCCTGAGGTTTACGTCAACCAAGCTCTCTGCGTTGGATTTAACCTTCCATTTGACCTGAGCCGGATAGCACACAAGGCTGGACATTCACGAAAAGGGAATAAGGGAGGTTTTACCTTGACACTCTCGGAACAAAATTATTTTCCGCCGATTATCACCAAGAAAATAGGGCCGTCATATTCCTTTAAATTCTCATCCGCGCTCAATAACTCGGGAGAAAATTTTGTTCCCGGTTATTTCCTTGATGTACAAAATTTTGGTGAAACGCTCCTTCAGTCCCGTCATATCTCCCTTGACAATGCGGCTGAAAAACTGCAAACCACGACACGAAAAATGAAAGATGTCACGTATGGACGGGTGACAGACCGCTTCATTGACTATCTCATTGCCGATGTCCAGACCACCTTTGAAGTCTATCAGAAGCTGGTCAGGGAGCTTGACCACTACCAGATTCAGATACCGATCACGAAAATTTTCAGTGCGGCTTCAATGGGGAAGTATGCCCTTGACCAGTTGGGAATTCAGCCGTTCATGGAGAAGAATCCAGACTTCCCGCCGGATGTCTTGGGATTCGTCATGAGCGCGTATTATGGGGGGAGAACAGAATGCCGAATGCGCAAGACTCCCGTCAAAGTGACCACGTTGGACTTTACGAGCATGTACCCCACAGTGACGGTGCTTCTCGACCTCTGGCCCTTCATGATAGCTGAGAAGATTGTCGTCGTTGACGTAAGCGTTGACGCAAACAGTGACGTCATCCGGCTGGTAAACAGTGTCAATCTGGGAATGTTACAGGACAAAGAACTCTGGACATCTTTCAATGTCCTTGTCCAGATACGTCCAGATGACGACATCCTCCCGGTTCGGATGGACTACAAGGGTGACGGGACGACATTCAATGTCGGCGTCAACCACCTGACTTATGAGGGGAAGGTATGGTATGCCCTCCCCGATGTCATCGCGTCAATTCTTCTGACGGGGAAAGTGCCGACCATCACCAGAGCCGTCCGGTTTATCCCTCAGGGCACACAGCCGGGACTCAGGTCAACGTCAATCCTTGGCGTTGATGTTCATCCAGAACAAGAAACGCTTGTCAAGGTGCTTGTTGAGGAGCGGCAGAAGATTAAGCAGAGCCTGACGGAAGGCTATGATGCCGAACATCAGAAGAGCCGCGCCCAAGCCATGAAGATTCTTGTCAATGCCATGAGCTATGGCGTATTCATTGAACTGAATCCGCAAGACGGCAAGACAGCCCTTGAAGTCACCGGTGTTGAATCATTCGAGAACAGCGAAAGCAGATACGAACAGCCAGGACGGTTCTTCTGTCCCATGATCGGTGTGTTCATCACTGCCGCGTCCCGGCTCTTTCTGGCGATGGCAGAAGCCAAGGTCATGGAATTGGGAGGACGCCATGCCTATATGGACACTGACAGCATCTATGTCCCGCCGGAACTGGCTCAGGATGTCATAGCATATTTTGAACCGCTCAATCCCTATGACCTTGACATTCGACTTCTGAAGGCTGAGAAGGAGGAGGTCTGGTTCTATGGCGTATCATCCAAGAGATATGTCCTTTACACAATGAAATGGAAGATGTTCAACCTTGTTGACTACAAGCTCCACGGTCTTGGACATCTGTCCAATCCTTTTAGCAGTGATGTGAAAGACTGGCAGGGTGTGATATGGGAAGATATTCTGAAGCTTCAATATGGCTTCATCACTGAGGCTGACCTGATAGAGAAATACGAGAACTTCTTTGCCATGTCCCGGCTTACGGTGAGCACGTCCCATGTGCATAAGCGGTTCAAGACCGTGAATAAGGGCAAGGAATGGAGAGAGCAGATTAAGCCGTTCAGTTTCTATCTTGCCGGATTTCATGCCGTTGAAGAGGACGGGAATTCTGTAAAACCTCTCTGCCCGTTTTCCAAGGAATCTCAGGAAGTCGTTCATCGGCACTTTATCGATTACCAGTCAGGTGAGATCATGGGAGGGACGCGATATTTCAAGCGGTTAGGAAAGACCATTCTCCAATATCTTGACCATCCAGAACACAAGTTTGACGGGGATGTTGGGTTTCTAGAACGGAGGCATATTGTCGCGCATGGTGTGATTCACATAGGGAAGGAGGCCAATAGTGTCAGTGAACAGGCCCTTGATGTAAAGAAGCCTCAGGTATTTGTTAATGAGCGGGAATTGCGAATTAGAATTAAGAACTATTCGTATTCTGATTGGGAAAAGGCCGGATATTCTAAAGGAACCTTATATTATCTTAAGCAAATTGTGGGAAAAGGAAAGCCACTCAATACTAACGCAGAAATCCTTAAACGCTTCCAATAACCCAGTTTGATAATCTTTTAGGCGTTATGATTTTACTGATAAAATAAATCTAAAAGAAATTAATTTATATCTCTCTGTTCAATTTCTGGATTGGCGATATTAATGCGTTGTTCAAATTGCGGATATGAAGATGAGGGTAATTTTTGTAGCAATTGCGGAAACCCCTTACAACAAATCGATACTTCAATACAATCAAAATTGATTTTAGATATTCCTTGGTTTGAAAAATGCCCTGCTTGTAAGGTTGGAAAATTGAACCATGAAGAGCAGAAAATTGCTTTTGGTCTGATGAAAGGACAGCACTATATTTGTGATAATTGTGGTGCAGATTTTCTAAAATCGAAAGATGATGTTTATGTTCTAATGGATATTCGAGATAAGAGCCATCCGTTTTGGTTAAAATATCAAAAACAAACATTCAGCCCTCAAAACATCAAAAATCTTGCATACGGAGATAATCTGGACAGCTATGGAGATAACCCAGACATCGAACTTTGGCTCAATGCTATCGATCAGGAAGTTGCCAATCCCGTTCTGGAAACAACCCCTAATCTGATGTTAAAGAAAGGTGAATTCGCTCTTTTATCCCTGAACAATATTTTCTTAAGGGAACCACGTTCGGTGTGTATAACTCGTGGTGGGTATGCAGGGCCGAGAATTCGTGTAGCCAAAGGCGTTTCATTTAATCTTGGGGCTTTCGGCGCTTCCAGCGAATCGCATGAAGAAATAAGGGAAATTGATAGGGGAAATCTTCTCCTGACCAATAAAAGGATTATTTTCTCAGGTTCGAAGCGATCAACAAATATCCAACTCAGCAAAATCATGTCAATTGATGTCTTTACAGATGGTATTGCTGTTCGAAGAGAGAACAAACAAAAAACAGAATACTTTGTTGGAATAAATACAGGCAATTTTGTTGTAAAAGATGAAAATAACGCAATATACCGCTATTCCCTGAATGGGGCCGATTTAATGAATATCATTCAGAATTATGTCGAATAATTACAATTTTAAATAATATTTTTCCATTTAGAATGCCACAAGCCATCTCTAAAAAAATGTGTTCTATAGGCTTTCGCACGCGTCCCCATCTTTATCCACGTCTAATCTATGGACATCTCCCTTTCCGATTGACTTACAGTAATCATAACATGCTTGTGCCGCTGAATGACTGGAAAAGTCTCCACAATTGTATATATCACCGGAACAATCGCAAACAGCGGACTTTACAGTTGTGGGTTTTGGTGTTGGAACAGTAGTTGCTTTTGTTGTTGCCTTTGTTGTTGGAAGAGTTGTAGCAATTGTTGTGGATTTTGTGGCTGTTGGGGTTGACGTCTTAACAGTTGATGGGGTTGAATCATCAGAAGTACATCCAGCAAAAGCAACGGCTACAATAAGAATTGCTAATAGACCTATCAAAGTAATAAATCGGATTTTCATAAGTGTGACTTGGATTGATCTACCAATAATTGTATTCTTTAAGTGAAGCAGGGTAATAGTTCAAAATTTACAAGATAACTATTACCCCATGTCTAGATGCGAGGGGAGGGATTCGAACCCGCGAACTTCTACAAGACCGGGCCCTAAACCCGGCGCCTTTGACCGACTCGGCAACCCTCGCTGGATGCATCATTGTATTTTGTGTTCGGAAATTTAAGTGCTCTTATTGGCAATGATTCGTACCTGATTCTTTGGTATTCATGTCTGGTTCCCTGACAGGGTACAGGGCTGATTCCAAAAGGGGTGGCCCCAGAATCAAATACCTGGATCGCGATCGTCGAAAAAGTAATGGATCGTCCCGCCCCTGGTCTCAGGAGTTGGTGTCCGTGTCAGATGTCGTGGAGATGTCCGCCCCTTCCTCCATCAGCCACCCCCGCTTCTTTGCGGCCTTCATGATGAGGATGAACTCGGCACCGCCCGTCACCAGGAAGGCGAGGATGAGCGGACCCACGACGAACCCGACGAGGCCGAGGAGCCAGATGCCGCCAAAAAACCCGATCCACATGATCGCCGGATGAATGCCCGACCGTTCCCCCAGCATCATCGGACGGAAGAACAGGTCCGGCAACGCACAGACCACGGGGTAGCCGATGACGGCGATGAGGGCGGCAGACCGGTAATCGCCGAGGGAGAGCGCATAAAACCCGAGGAAAATCATGATCAGCGTCGGACCGACGATCGGGATCAGCTGGAAGATGGCGACCACCAGGGCCCAGAAGGCGACATGGCCGTACCCGAGGAAATAGAAGAAGGGGACCGCGAGAAGAAACGTAATGACCGATGTTGCGATGTGGACGATATAGATGGAGTAGAGCGTATCGACGCCGATCTCCTTCAGGCGCAGGATGAAGCCGGAAAGGGCATCCGGCACTCCCTTTGCAAGTTCATTCCAGAGATAATCCCCCCGGTAGGTAAAGATGAAGAGCACGAGGAAGAGGATGATGGCCTTGAAGATCAGGCTTGCAAACGAAACGACAAAGCTGAAGAAGTTTGTCTCAAATACCTGCAGCTGCGCCTCGATAAAACCACTGACAGCGGCGGATGACGTAGGCTCCTCTATGGCAAAGCCGGGGAATTGTATGCTTTTTACCGCATCGATGATGATAAGCAGTATCTCAGAGAGATAGTCCAGGTTTTCGTAGATGATATAGACGCCAAAGCCGAGTGCCGCAAAGATGCAGACGCCGACGGTAATGGTGGTCAGAAGTGCGGCAAGGGTATCGCTCATCATGCGTGAGAACCATGTCTTGAGGGGCATGACGACGACCGCAAGAGATATGCCGATGATGATGACGTCAAAGATAGGCAGGAAGATGACAAACGATACCAGTAATACGAAGGCAATGAGCGCAATGCTGATACGGTCCGCCTTTTTCAGATGGGTCCCCATGATGCTGTACCTAGATGCTTCTGCATAGTTGAAAATCATTGCTGATGAATATTTTCACTCCATGAATATCTCCTCTCCATGCATTTATGCCTCAAATCGATGCATTTACGGCGACAAAAAATATATCCGGGCATAGTTGATGGAGCGTTCTGTTCCTGTTCCGGTTTGCGTCCACAATCCGGGTTTTCATGGAACAATGGTCAGAAGTACAGGGAAAATCCGGTTTAAACGGTTTTTTGAGAAAAATTGTGAGAATAGAAAAATATAATCAGCTTCGGTGAATACACCTACACATCTGGAGATTATCGATGCTGGGTGAACTGGTCAACATATTCATCGCGGCAGTACTGTGCTGGCTTCTCTTTATTGTGGTCGATGTAGCGTTCGGGCTCCCGGAAAAAGGAGGAGTGAGTGGTGCTGATGCCATAGCCTCCTCGGTGGACAGAGCGGGGGGTGACCTCAACGGCGGTTCCATGATGGGTAATATTGTATGTTCACCGGACGCATCCGCCGGGACGCTCCTTGCTGCCTGTGGTGTGTATGCTGCAGGTGTTGGCGGAGGTCTTACTGCCGCAGTCCTTGTATTCATCGGGAACCGCATCTGCCATGATCCCGGCTACGCAGGAACGACCGGTGCCGTTCTTGCGACGTTTATGGTCTATGGGCTGGGGATGGCGGGCATTACTGCAGCGGAGTGCATAGCAGGAATGGTCATTGCAATTCTTACGATACAGGGAATATCCCATGTGCAGGCGAGCAGGCTCCTGGGGAAATTCTGGGGGTGGCGGACATGATACCCGTTCTGGTCTGTGCCGGTATCGGCCTCTATGCCGCCTGCCGGGTGGTTCTTGAACCGGAGACTCCCAGAAAGCTCCTTTACCTGAGTGTGCTGAATTTCGCCGTCGCCGGCTCAATAGTCCTTCTCGTGCCGGATATCATGGCGCTGTTTGCGGCTGCGGCGTACTTTGTCGGATCGACCCTGGAGTCAAATGCGATTGCCAGTACATGGGCAGGAGGGGTGAAGCGGACATGATGGAGTATATCATCGCCATCTTCGGCATCATAGCCCTCATCGGGGCTTTTACGACCTACCTCCGAACGAGTCCTTTTGACAAACTGATTGGGGTCGCCATCATGACCGGCGGGGTTATTCCGTTTGTTGTCATCAAAGGGTATCTGGATGTGGCAATTGTCATCGCCCTCGTGGTTCCTGTCACGACAATATTTATGCTTCAGGCATCAAGGAGGGGGATGCGATGACGCCGGAACTTATACTGGGGCTGCTCCTTCTCATCGTCGGGATTGCCGCTGGCGCCTATCCCCGGACGAGGGACTACCTCGACCGGCTGATCAATGTGGAGATTGCGGCAACCGGGCTGATGCTGGTTCTCCTGTCTTTTAATGAAACGATCTCCCTCCTCACGTTTGTTGCGGTCACCGCCCTTGCGACCGCAGTGCTCATTCGGGTCATCGAGCGGAGGTCGGGGATATGATTGGCCGGCTGTCGCGTTACCTTGCAGATATTGACAACCTGACCACGGTCTATGCGGTCGTCGTTGTGGCGGTCGCCGCCTTCGGCATCCTGCTGCTTGTCGTCTCACCGCTCAGCTATGAGGAGGAACAGCTGTATCCGAAATCCATCGACCCGACCTCACCCCTGAATCCCTATGAGCGGGGGGGCGACCCCTTCAACAGGACGGAGGTGCTGGCCCAGTATCCTGAAAATTCACCGTACCTTGGCTATGTGACGTCATACCTGACCCCTCTCTCGGCATTCTTCGCCGCAACGAGTCCCTATATGGGAACGACCATTCTCACCCACCCCGGCGGTATCATCGATGAGATCCTCTACAATACCCGTGGACTCGATACGGTTGCGGAGACCAGCATTCTCTTCGTTGCCTTTGCCATCGCATCGTTCCTGTTCAGGAGGGAGGAGGAATGATCAGCGGATATATCATCGGGCTTATCGTCGTCTTTGCCGGGGTCGCTCTTACCTTCAGTGCATTTCTCAAAGAACGCGATGATGTCCACAAACTGATCCTTGCCGATCTCACCGAGATAGCGGGCCTTGCCATCATTGCCCTGACGGCAACGGATCTGGCCGAGGCATTGATCATCCCCGGTCTCGTCGTCGGGATATCCGAACTCCTTGCAGTATCGGAAATTTACCTGACCCGCGAGAAGCTGTTTTTCCAGCCGGAAAAACTCTTCACCATCGAAGTTATGGACAGCGCTCCCGGTATCATGGGAGCCGTTCTCGTCATCTTCGGTATCATACTGTCCGGGTTTACCGGGGGTGCGGTGGCAGCGACGGGCATGATCTTCTATTTCCTCTGCAAGGGACACAAGGAGCGCTTTTCGCTCGTTGAAACCGTATCGGCTTATGCATGGGTACTCTGGATAGCCGCCTTCTTCACCTTCATGCTGGCGCCATCCTACTGGTTCTTCGGCGTGATGATGGCAGGAGGGGCAATTCTTGCAAAGGTCGTTGCAAAGATGTCTCTTATCGGGGCCATGCGGGGTGAGAGCAATGCCTGAAATGGCATCGGCGGGTGTCGCGGGCGAGCCGTTCTTTGCCCTTCCGTTCGGGGATATCGTCAACTACTTCACCCCTTATACCGCGGTCCTCTTCGGGTTTGCCCTGCTCTTTACGCTCATCTGCATCCTGAGCAGGCCGGAGCAGCAGCTTGACGTGGTCTTCGGGACGGATGCCTATTATGCCAAGGGGGTGACCGGAAAGGAGCTCCGGTTCCGCCGGTTCATGTCGATTGCGTGCGGGTGTGCGACGATGGCGGCGATGGTGAGCGGGGATGTATTCAACTTCACGCTCTTTGTGAGCATGGTCGGTGTCTGCATCATCGGCATCGTTGCAGCGGTGAAGAGCAGGCATGTGCTGGATGCCGCCTATAATTACGGCATCATCGCGATTGTCGCCACCATTCCCCTCTTTGGCGGTGCTGCAATAACGCTTGCCACGACCGGAACGCTTTCGATATGGGAGCTTTCGGCGATGGCATCCGGCATGCCGCTCATCGCCAAAATGCTGATCATCGTTGGTGTGATGGGTGAAGGTATCGCGCCGTTCTACGCGGCAAAGGCCGAGCTCTTCAGGGCACCGGGCGCCCCCTATGTGATCATGATCCATGTGAGCTCCCTCCTGATGTTCCTCAGGGTGGTTGAAATTCTGCTGACGGTGTGATTGAAAATGGAAAAGTGGAAAGTACAGACAATGACGATTGCGGCTTTCATCGTGGTCATCGGTGCATGGGCTGCCGGTCTTGTGGGACTGATCGGTCAGGGGGCAACTGCCGCCCTGCTGGTGGTCTTTTTTCCGGTTCTCTGTCTCGGGATGATGCTCTGGTGGACGCTGGGAAAGGGAGAGGACGATCTTCCGTTTATGGGGTATTGATATGCTGGTTGAACTGGTAATTGCCGTGGTTATGGGGCTGCTCTTCCTGGGAATACACCGGAAAGTCATTGCCCGCATACAGGGGCGGCCGGGGCCCCCGATATGGCAGGAGATCCTCCATACGCTGAAGTTCTCGTTCAAGGAGACCTGGGTGCCCAGGACCGCGAGCACTCTTCTCTATGTCGGCATCATAGCGGTCGCCATGGGCATCTGGACGGCAGCACTGTACGTCGTGCTTGCCGGAGGCAGCATTCTCATCCTCTTCGGTATTTACATGCTCCATAAAATGGTCGAGCACGGGGTCGGCCTTTCCCCCGGTTCGCCCTATGCAAAATTCGGAGGGATACGGTCCGTCATATCCGCGTCCTCTGAGATTCCCCTCTTTGCGGTGATCGGCGGGATCTATTTCTTCACCGGTTCGCTCATGATATCGGACCTTGTGGCATACCAGGCAGATAACGGTCCCCTCCTGCTGTCAATTCTTCCTGCGGCGATTGCGATGTACCTGGTCATCCTCTCGAAGATGCATTACGGGCCGTTTTCCATCGTCGAGGCCAAGGAGATCGTGAGCGGATACCAGACCGAACACTTCGGGGTATGGCGGGCCGGGCTTCAGATAGGAGACGCGATCAAAACCTTCGTGCTGCTGTATGCATTTGTGCTGATCTTCGTCGGGCAGTTGGGGCCGGTGCTGCTGCTGGTCGCGATGCTGGCGCTTCTGGTGTCGCTCTCGTTCATCTGCGCCGTCTCTCCGATGCTCAGCCCCTATGATTCGGTGACGGTCCAGATGGTGGCGATATGTATTCTCGTTGTCTGGCTGGGTGTCCTGGTGGTGATCGGATGACGGTGGTACGAAAGAGCATGACGGCAGGGGTCATCGTCTATCTCCTCATTGCCGTCTGGCAGGTTGCATTAAGACCCGGAGTGGTCGCCGAAGCGGCATTCCTTCTCGTCGGGCTTGCGGCACTCGGCGGCATTGTATGGGCGGAGAATGAACCGGTCCTGAAAAAGGCGGAGATGGCACTCCTCTGGGTTTGTATCGCACTCTTTGTGTTCTATGCCGCGCTTACCGCAGGAGGGGTTGTCTGATGGCCGAATACCTGTATGAAAAAGATCTCCGGGAGATGAAATACATCATCATAACAAGCCCGCTTCATGAGGTGGTGATGAGCGAACTTGCCGTGCATTATTCGCTCGGCAGGCAGGTGCTCAGGAGGAAGATGATCAATGAGTGCGACATGTCCTTCCTTGAGAATATTCCCGCCCGCTACGAGGTGTGGAAGGCAGAGGACAGTGTACGCGATCCGGTGGAACGCCAGCTGGGAATGCGTCTTTTGACGGTGTATATCCCGATGCTTCCTCCGGAGGAGATGAAGGCGGTTGAGATGGGGGTGCGGTCTCAGATCAGTGAAGGCATTCCCGAGGCCGAGGCCTATGAATCGGGAATGGATTCCATCAGGGAGATGATACGGAGATGAGCATTTTACAGGACCTCAAAAATACGGTACGATCAAAGTCGATACATGTCTGCTATGTCAATGTGGGATCCTGCAACGGGTGCGATATTGAGATTCTTGCATGTCTTGCTCCACGCTATGATATTGAACAATACGGCATTTATGTCCACAATAATCCGCGGGAGGCGGATGTGCTGCTCATCACCGGCGCATTCTCTCCCCAGTGGGAGGATAAGCTCATGGGGCTCTGGGAGAAGATCCCGGAGCCCAAGGTGGCGGTCGCCATCGGCAACTGTCCGATATCGGGGTGCGTCTTCAACCGGGAGGGGAGCTATCTCGACCCTCCCGTGAGAAAACATATCCCCATCGCAGCGGAGATCCCCGGATGTCCCCCCCGCCCCACTGAAATTATCCAAACGATCCTCACGCTTGCACCGGTGATCTTCAGGGACTATGAGGGGGGTGCTTCATGAAGCGAACGGTCGATGTCTCCCTTCCCATTGGCCCCGTCCATCCGGTGTTCAAGGAACCGTGCCGGATAAAATGTGAAACGCGGGGAGAGTACGTGCTCAATGCCGAGATTGAACTGGGCTATGTGAAAAAAGGGATAGAACGCATCATGCGGGGGCGCCCGTGGCAGGAAGTGATGTTTCTGGCCGAACGGGTGTGCGGCATCTGCTCGGTCATTCACAATATGGTGTTCATCGAAGGGATGGAACTGATTGCCGAGACCGCTCTGCCGGACCGTGCCGCCTATCTCCGGGTCATCGTCAATGAACTTGACCGTATCCAGAGCCATGTCCTCGCCAACTATTCCTACTGCTACACGATCGAACACGAGACGCTTGCCATGTACCTCCTCAACCTGCGGGAGACGGCGATGGATGCGCTTGAACGGATCACCGGCGCACGCGTGACCTGTGCGTACATCATCCCCGGAGGCGTCAGGTTTGATCTCTCCGACGCCGACGCCCGGTACCTGCGGGAGGCGGTCGATACCATTGATCGTGAACTGAACCGGTTTGTGCATATGTTCACCACGGGTTCCCTGATCGCACTGAGGAGCAAAGAGATCGGGATTTTGACCCGTGATGAGGCCATCGAGGCGCATGCCGTCGGGCCGACGGCGAGGGCCAGCGGGATTGCGCACGACTGCCGGCTCGACCACCCGACGTACCGCCGGCTTGATTTTTCCCCGGTGGTGTACACCGAGGGAGACAACTATGCCCGCATCATGGTCAGGTTTGATGAGATCTTCCAGAGCACCGAGCTTATTCGCAGGTGTCTGGACCGGATGGAGCCGGGCATTATCCGGGGAGGCAGTGAAGTGATTGCCGGGACGTCCCGCTGGGTAGGAGAGGCGCCCCGCGGTGAACTGACGTACCAGATAACCACTGATGAATTCGGCAGGGTGACAGATATCGGCATCCGGACGCCGTCGATTATGAACATAGAAGCATGCGTCCATTATATGCTCATAGGAGTGCTTTCGGCCGCTGATGTGACCTCGACGTACATCAGTTCGGACCCCTGTATCGCATGCAATGAGAGGTAACCATGAGTTCGTCGGTAATATGGTATCTGAAGGAATTTGTCCGGGCGGAGTGGTTGCGGAAATTCTTCTTTGCAAAGACCGCTCCATTGGAGACGCCTGCTCATTTCAGGGGTTTTCCTCAGACCACGGAGAACGAATGCACCCATTGCTTCGCCTGTAAGATGATCTGTCCGTCACCGGGTGCGATTGATGTCCTGCAGGAGGGGGATACCTGGGCACCCCGAATCTATCTTGGCCACTGCATCCGGTGCGGCCTCTGTGTCGAGGCGTGCCCGGAGGACGTTCTTACTACGGGCAGACTGCTCGAAGTGCAGAAGATCGATCAGACGTCCTATGTGTCGGCCTTCCATGTCATGATTGATACCGTGCTGTGCAAGCGCTGCGGCAACTGTTCTGTTGCATGCCCGGTCAACAAGGAGATCGATCCGTATCTTGCGGGAACAGGCACGGCATCCAGTGAAGAGGTCATCATGCGGATCATCCGCGGCGAGATGCGGGTCATTCATCCGGAGAAGTGCACCGGCTGCAAGACATGCGAGGAATCGTGTCCCAATCATGCCATCCGTGTGGCACGGGTGGTGCAGGGGGTGCACGGCCCCAAAGGCCCCCAGGGTGCCCTCGGCGGCGGGGAGGCTCCCGTCCTGGAAGAGGGCGGGGAGGAGAGGTCATGAAGTTCATCATGAATACCGGCCGTACCGTTCGCCAGGGCAAGCATATCGAGAGCAAACTGGGAAAGGCCTACGGCGATGAGACCGGGACCTGTTATATGCACCCGATGGACATGCTGGCGCTCGGTGTTGAAGCGAATGAGAAGGTAAAGGCGTTCACGGAGGTCGGTGAAGTGGTGCTGATGGCCGCAACGGACGAGGGCCTGCCGGAAGGGATGATATTTATTCCCTACGGGCGGCACTGCAATGCCATCCTTTCGCCGACGACGCACAGCACGGGAATGCCGGATTACAAGGATACCGTCGTGGAGATCGTTCCCACGGACGAGCGCCGGAAGAGTGCTGCAGAACTAATGGAAGAGATGGGAGGTGTGCCCTATGCAGAAAATTGAGGATATGGTCTGTACGTTCTGTGGGTGTCTCTGCGATGATGTGACCCTGACCGTTGAAAACAATATGATCATCGCCGCCGACAACTGCTGTACCGTCGGGAATGCCAAATTTATGGGCAAAAACCGCCTGAAAACACCCATACGCAAAAAAGACGGCGCTTGGGAGAAGGTCAGCTATGAAGAGGCGATCGATTACACGGTGGAGACACTCCTCAATGCCGACCGTCCCCTGATGTTCGGCTGGTCGGGGACGCACGGGGAGGCCCAGTGTATCGGGATACACATGAATGAACTCATCGGCGGTGTCATTGACAGCACCACGTCCGTCTGTCACGGGCCGTCGATCCTTGCCATTCAGGAGGTGGGGCATCCCGGCTGCACCCTCGGGCAGGTGAAGAACCGGGCGGATCTCATTATCTACTGGGGGAGCAACCCGGTGGAAGGGCATCCGCGCCATATGAGCCGGTACACGGTGTATGCGGACGGGTATTTCCTGGAAAACGCCTTCAAGGAGCGCAAGGTGATTGTCGTCGACGTCCGTGAGACGGAGAGTGCAAAGATTGCCGATGAATTCGTCCGCGTCAAGCCCGGCGGGGACTATGCCGTCCTGTCCGCCCTTCGCGCCATCGTGCGCGGCAAAGGGGACGTCGTTCCCGAGTCGGTCGCAGGCGTGAGCCGGGAGCAGCTCTTCAGGGTCGCTGATCTCTGTACATCCTGCAAGTTCGGGGCGCTCTTCTTCGGTCTCGGCCTGACGATGGTGAAGGGGAAATACAAGAATGTCAGCAATGCCATCGAACTGGTCGACGAACTGAACCGTCATACGAAGTTTACGCTGACTCCCATGCGGGGCCACTGGAATGTGTACGGGTCCAATGAAGTCTTCACCTGGATGACCGGGTACCCGTACGCCGTGGACTTCTGCCGCGGGGTTGCCTTCTATAATCCCGGGGAGACGTCTGCCATAGATATTCTTGCGAGGAAGGAATGTGACGCCTGCCTGGTGGTGGCAAGCGATCCGGGCGCCCATTTCCCGCGGGCCTGCGTCGAGCACCTGAAGGACATTCCCACCATCGTAATCGATCCGTTCCAGAGCCTGACGACGCCGGTTGCCGACCTCCAGATCCCGGTGGGGGTTACGGGAATTGATGCCGAAGGGGCGGCGTACCGTATGGACGGCATCCCGTTGAAGGTGAATAAAGTGCTGCATTCCGATTACCCGGGCGATGCGGAGATCCTATCGCGGATCTATGAGAGGATGATGGAGGTGAAGGGCCAATGAGTGAACTTCTCATAAAGAACGGGTATGTCATCGACCCCATCAACAATATTCACGGTGAAGTGATGGATATCGCCGTCCGCGACGGAAAAATCGTCGAATCGGTCGGGAGCGGGGCCGAAATCATCGATGCCCACGGGATGCTGACCCTGCCCGGCGGGATTGATTCCCACACCCATATATGCGGGACGAAGGTGAATTTCGGAAGGTACATGAGCCCCGAGGACATGCGTGCAGGGAGGACGACACGGATAGGGGATATGCATGCCACCTCGGGATACAGCGTGCCTACGACCTACGGGAACAGCTACCGGTATGCCCGCATGGGGTATACCACCCTTCTGGAAGGGGCGATGGCGCCCATGGAGGCACGGCATACCCACGAGGAGTTCCAGTATACCCCTCTCCAGGACTGCATGGCCAATACACTCTTTGACGGTAACTGGCAGGCGCTGCAGGCCATTCACGACAATGACATAAAGCGTCTTGCCGGCATCATTGCTTGGTACCTCACCGCATCGAGAGGGTTTTCCGTGAAACTCACCAACCCCGGGGGGACGGAAGCATGGGGCTTCGGACATGATGCCACCTGTATCCATAAAAGGATTGAACATTTCAATGTCTCCCCTCGTGAGATCATCACCGGGATGATTGAAGCGAATGAGATGCTCAACCTCCCCCATTCGGTGCACCTTCACTGCAACAACCTCGGCAAGCCGGGGAATTATCTCTGTACACTGGATACGTACAACTCGATTCCCGATCTGAATGATAAGAGACAGTCATTGTACTCCACGCATGTGCAGTATCATTCCTACGGGGGCACTTCATGGCATGATTTCTGTTCCAAGGCCGAGGATATCGCCCGATCGGTGAATGCCAAACCCCATATCGTCATCGATACCGGGCAGGTGATGTTCGGGAAGACCACGACGATGACGGCCGATGGTCCGATGGAGTTCAACCTGTACCGGCTGTACCACAACAAGTGGAGCAACCACGATGTTGAGCTTGAGACGGGTTCCGGCGTCATTCCTGTTCTCTACCGCAGAAAGAACCTTGTCAATGCGATCATGTGGGCCATCGGGCTTGAACTTGCCCTGCTGATTGACAGCCCGTGGCAGTGCATCCTTGCAACCGATAATCCGAACGGCGCACCCTTTGTGAAATACCCTGAGGTGATGGCGCTCCTGATGAGCAGCACGTACCGGGATGCGGAGTTTGCCACCGTTGATCCTGTAACGGAATCGAGAGTGTCGCTTCCCGCTCTTGACCGGGAATTTGACTGGGAGGAGATTGCCATCGTGACACGGGGGGCACAGGCGAGGGCGCTCGGCCTCGTTGATCACGGGAAGGGGCACCTTGCGCCGGGTGCAGATGCGGATATTGCCATCTACCCCATCGACGTCTCCTCGACAGACCCGTCGAAGGAGTATGAAACGATTATCAACGGGTTTGCCACGACCGACTATACCATCAAAATGGGGCATGTGGTCTCCCGCAAGGGCTCCTGTTCGGTTGACCACTCGAACCGGACCTTCTGGGTGCGGCCACGGGTTTCCGACAACTATGACATGGGCCGGGATCCCGCGTTCATTGACAGTTTCAACAAGTACTATTCCATACGAATGGCGAACTATCCTGTCCAGGAAGAGTACGTGAAGAGGCACATCTGCATTGAAACGGAGACGTCGCTATGAAAGTGATCATGGAAGTGAGGGAGCGCCATCGCCCCAATCTGCCGATTGAGGCCGAATGTATCGTGCCGAAGAATTTCATGGGCCCGGAACAGACGTTCCATGTCTGGAAAGGGAACAAAAAACTCGATATCCGTGATGTCTTCCATATCCGGCGTGACGGTCATGCAACGTCCGTTGACAAGGTCGAGATCATCATCCGCGGCGACAGTTCCCATATCAAACGTATCGGGGAATATATGGACGGAGGCAAAATCACCATCGAGGGTGACATCGGCATGCACTGCGGCAATTTCATGAGCGACGGCGAGATTGTGATCAAAGGCAATGCCGATTCCTGGCTTGGCCGTGAGATGAGCGGCGGAACGATCGTCTGCCATGGCAATGCGGCGGACTACGTCGGATCGGGCTACCGCGGGGAGAAACACGGCATGAAGGGGGGCAGAATCGAGATCATGGGAGATGCGGGCGATTTTGCCGGAGAGGCCCTTGCCGGAGGTGAAATTGTCATTCACGGCGATGCCGGCGATATGCCCGGTGCCGACATGAAGGACGGGACGCTCGTCATCATGGGCGACTGTTCACGGCCCTGCGGGAATATGACCGGAGGCACCTGTACCGTTATGGGGGCCGTCCGCGATATGCTGCCGACCTTCAAAAAGGAAGGGACGGAAAAGAAGGAGGGGCAGGTCCTGACACGGTTTACGGGGGACTATACCTCCCGCGGACTGGGAAC
>OMKS01000193.1_pt1 | contig 55161 bp, 53 predicted proteins | sample 1674721 | NCBI WGS metagenome assembly OMKS01 (sample SAMN06264996, study PRJEB25208) | sediment metagenome | isolation source: hot spring sediment | place: USA: California | collected 2014-09-02 | reverse complement strand
GATGTCATCCTTGACAAAAGATATGGGGCCTTCATGAACATATCTGCTCAATTCCTTATTCGGATCGACATATTCATTCCAGCTTAGAAGAGCACTTTGTTTAATAATTTTATCCGACAGGTTGGTAACGACGACTGTCAGGTCAAACGTATAGGTTCCTGCATGAATTGTATAGACTTTATCAATCTGCAGTTCGCCGGGGTATGTTTTTGAGAACACCAACTGTTTTTCGCTTATCATTTGTTCGGTGAGGTCGATTGAATCGTCGCGTGCATCATAAATTACGTTGGGATCGAGGTTGATGCTGGACTTGGGAAACGAAATGCTGAGCGGATATTCCATGTTCTCCGTTACGTTTACAAGCTGTACCGGTGTCGAGTTTTTAGTTATATCCTCCTGATAATGTTTCAGTTTAAAGGATTTTAGGGTCGCCCCTCTGGTATTGAAAACTGCGCTGTACAGGGGTGTTTCCACGTTTATGTCTTTGCCGGCAGCCGAGACATCCCCTGTTTTTACGAGTGGTTGTTGCAGGGCTTCAGCCTGTTCGATGACCCTTTTTTCTGCGGTCGGTTGCTTGACGCTCGTATCGACGACCGTTTCCTGTGTTGCTTTTGGTTGCTCGGGCTGTTCTTTTTTGATGAATAAATATTGATAGCCCATTACGAGTGCGAGAGATAGGACTATCGCGAGCAATGTCTTCTTATCCATTGAAAGTCCTCCGTTTTTTCCCGCTTTCTTACTTAACGGGATCGTAACCGCCGGGGTGAAAGGGATGGCACCGAAGAATACGTCGTAAGCCGAGATATGATCCCCTGAACGGACCATATTCTTTGATGGCTGTCATGGTGTACTCGGAGCATGTGGGATAGAAACGGCAACTTTGAGGTAAAAGGGGTGATACAGCGATCTGATAAAACCTTATAAGAAAGATAAACGTCTTTTTCAGAAGATCCGTCATTTTTTTATATTTATGACTCTCTCCGTAAAGAGATTTGTCAACTCCTCATAGACATCGTCGTAGGTGAGGAACGGGACGCCTTTCTTTACAATGACAACTAAATCGTGTGAACCTGGCAGCGTCTCTTTGTTCAGTCTGAAAAATTCACGTAGCAAACGTTTTATTCTGTTCCTCTTAACCGCACTCCCTGCTTTCCTGGTTACCGTTATCCCCAGCCTCTTGTTTTCCGTTTCATTACGACTCAGGATTACTATGAAATTTCTTGAGTTAACCCGTACTCCCTCTTCGTATGTCCTTAGAAAATCTCTTCTTTTCTTTATTCGTTCATGTTTTCCGAATGAAAGTGCACCCATTTCGTAATGACCGGATTGTAATCTCGTATCAGTCCTTACTGTGCCGTTTAACGTTATAGAACTAAACGGTAAGCCTTTTCCTGCCCTTTGCCCTTCTTCTTTTTAAGACAAGCCGGCCCCCCCTGGTAGCCATTCTGGCACGAAAACCATGAGTTCTTTTTCTTTTAAGATTGCTTTTAGGTGTTAAGTTCTTTTTCATATAATGAACCCCATGAGAGATATATAAACTAAAACTTTAGATCATAGATAGTACTGCTTGTCAAGACGTAAATAATATTCAGCGGTGTATCATATGATAAAGCCTTGCGAATTCCGTTCAAATGTTCTTATAATAATGCGGTAACATAATCATTCTCAATTGATAATGCAAGGATTTACATGACACCGTTAAAAATTGTTACTGATTTTACGCCCAAGGGGGATCAGCCGGGTGCGATTCATGCCCTCGTTGAAGGTATCGATTGCGGTCATGATCACCAGGTGTTGCTCGGTGTTACGGGTTCAGGAAAAACTTTCAGCATTGCTCATGTCATTGAGAAAACACAACGGCCGACTATTGTCATCGCTCATAACAAGACCCTCGCTGCACAGTTGTATAACGAATTCACAACCCTGTTTCCGGAAAATGCAGTTGAATATTTTGTCAGTTATTATGATTATTATCAGCCGGAAGCCTATATCCCGAGTACTGATACCTATATCGAGAAAGACGCTTCGATCAATGAAGAGATAGACAAGATGCGGCACTCGGCGACACGGTCTCTCTTCGAGCGGCGCGATGTCATTATCGTTGCCAGTGTGTCCTGTATCTATGGTATCGGATCTCCCGATGAGTACCGTGGCCTCCTTGTTTCTCTGTGTAAGGGGGTGGAATTCGATCGAAACGAACTTCTGAAGCAACTGGTGGGCATTCAGTATGAACGGAACGATTTTGATTTCCACAGGGGCACGTTTCGAGTTCGGGGGGACGTTGTCGAGATATTTCCCCCCTATGAAGATGAACGGGTGATCAGGGTGGAATTTTTCGGTGATACTGTCGAAGGCATATCGGTTGTCGATCCTCTTCGGGGAACAATGATCAGCATCTTGCCGGAAATAAAAATATATCCCGGAAGCCACTACGTAACGACAAAGACCACGATGAAACGTGCCATTGCTGCAATAAGGGAAGAATTGGAAGAAAGACTCAAACAACTTGAAGCGCTTAACAAGTTCGTTGAGGCTCAGCGGCTGGACCAGAGGACGAGGTTCGATATCGAAATGATGGAAGAAATGGGCTACTGTCAGGGAATTGAAAACTATTCTCGTCACCTGACGGGTCGCAATCCCGGGGAACCGCCGCCGACCTTAATGGAGTATCTCCCGGAAGACGCCCTGATCGTCATTGATGAGAGCCATGCCACCATGCCTCAGTTGCGGGCTATGTATAACGGGGATCGATCCCGAAAAGAAACGCTCGTGGAGCATGGATTTCGCCTACCGTCGGCCCTCGATAATCGGCCGCTTATGTTCTCAGAATTCGAACAATTTCCGCAGCAGCGCATCTATGTATCTGCAACACCGGCTGAGTATGAACTGAAAAAGTCGGGTGGTAGCGTTGTTGAGCAGATAATCCGGCCCACCGGCTTGCAGGATCCCGAAGTAATCGTACAGCCGGCACGCCATCAGGTTGATGATTTGTTCGGTCAGATAAACCGGCGCGTGGAGTCGGGAGAACGGGTTTTGGTTACTACGTTGACAAAAAGAATGGCGGAAAGTCTCACCGATTATTACCGGGGCCTGGGAATCAGGGTCAGATATCTTCATTCGGATATTAAAACACTGGAGCGCGTCGGTATTATCAGGGATCTCAGGCGGGGGGACTATGACGTTCTCATTGGGGTCAATCTTCTCAGAGAAGGACTCGACATTCCGGAAGTTTCGCTGGTTGCGATCCTGGATGCCGACAAGCAAGGCTTCCTGCGGTCAGAGCGTTCCCTCATACAGACGAGCGGTCGGGCGGCTCGAAATGTCAATGGCCAGGTCGTCATGTATGCCGACGAGATAACGAAATCCATTCAGGCATGCCTCGAAGAAACAGCCCGTCGACGGGCAATACAGCAACGATATAACGAAGAACATGGGATCACTCCTGAGACGATTACCAAGGCAATCACTGATATTCTTGCATCGGTTTATGAGTCGGATTACATTACGGCCCCGTTTGTTTCAGACACGATTGAAACATATGAACTTGAAGAAGATATTTCTGCGGCGATAAAGAAATTGACAAAGCAGATGAAGGATGCGGCCAAAAAACTGGAGTTCGAAGAGGCAGCGCGGCTGAGAGACGAAATTAAGGAACTGTCACGGATGGAAATGGAAATTGCCATCTGGAAGTGAATTCGAGTGGGTGAGAGAAACCGGCGATACTCAATGGAATGAAGAGGAGGTATCGATGCTGTATTGAAGATGGGGGTGCCCCGTGCCTCCATGCGATGTTTCCGATCCTGCCGTGGGATGGCGTGGTACAATGATCAGTACAAAACATGAAGATAACCGGTTGAAGGAATTAGTTAATAATATTCCCGCGAAAACAGGGGTGTATCTCATGCGGGACGAGCAGCGCCGGATCATGTATGTGGGGAAGTCGAAAAATTTGCGGGTCAGAGTCCGTTCGTATTTCTGCGGGAAAGATTCCCGTCCCATGATCCCGTTTCTTCTGTCAAAATTACGCGATATTGACTTCATCGTAACAGATACTGAAAAGGAAGCATTGATTCTTGAAAATACGTTGATAAAAAAACACCGGCCCCGTTACAATGTCACCTTCAGAGACGATAAAACGTATTTCAGTATTCGCATAGATCTCAGAGAAACATTTCCGCGCTTTCATCTGGTGCGACGTATAAAAAAAGACGGTGCAGCATATTTCGGGCCCTATTCATCAAGCGCAGCCGTAAAGGAAACACTCCATTTTCTCAACAAAATATTTTCACTCCGTTCGTGTGGAGACAGCGAATTCAGGAATAGGACGAGACCCTGTATGGAGTTCGAAATCAAACGGTGCCTGGCACCGTGTTGCAACATCGTGAACGAAGCCGAATATAAAAAAATAGTCCGGGACGCCGTTCTGTTCATCGATGGAAAGAGCACAAAGCTGCTGTCGGAGCTGAAATCCAGAATGCATGCCGCTGCGGAAGCCATGAAATTTGAGGATGCTGCGGCGATTCGAGATAGAATCAAGGCTGTCGAGGCGACACTGGAGAAACAGACAGTGGTTTCAACTTCTTGTATTGATCGTGATGTCTTCGGTCTTTTCAGGGATGGAAAACACGTTCAGGTGTGTCTTCTCTATGTGAGAAAGGGGAGTATCCTCGGCAAAAAAAAATTTCCCGTCATCACGACAGACGCCGGCTCATCGGAAGTCGTTTCGTCGATTATTAAACAGTACTATGATAGCGACGTTCTTATCCCCCGGGAGATTATTATTCCCGACCGGGTTGAAGACCGACCAATCATTGAGGAATGGCTGACGGAAAAGAACAGGGGACAAAAAGTAGTTATCATTGTTCCTCACAGGGGTGAGCGAATGTACCTCCTTACTATTGCCAAAAACAACGCGGAAGCGGTTTATCAGGCAGAGAAAATCTCATCCATCAAGGAAGACCGGACACTGCGGACGGTGATGCAACGATTACGTCTCAGTAAACTTCCTCGGCGGATTGAATGCTTCGATATTTCAAACGTAGCCGGCCGATATGCCGTCGGTTCCATGGTAACGTTTATTGACGGCAGACCCGATACATCGGGATACCGGAGGTTCAAAATCAAGACAGTCGACAGCCCGGATGACTACGCCATGATGAGCGAGGTTTTCAAGCGGCGATATCGTGATAAGAAAGATATTCCCGATTTGATCATTGTTGACGGCGGAAAAGGACAACTGGGCTGTGCCTGTTCCGTGTTGAAGGAACTGGACATAACCGATACGGATGTCGTCGGATTAGCCAAGGAATCACGTATCTTCCCGGATACAAGAGGGAGCATTGTTCGGAAAAATGAGGACAGAATTTACATACCGAACAGGAAAAACCCCATTTATCTTACACAGGTTCCCGCCGCCCTTTATCTGCTTCAGCGGATTCGTGACGAGGCCCACCGCTTTGCAGTGACATATTACCGAAAGATCAAGGAAAAGAAGGACTTGAGGTCGCAACTGGAGGAGATATCAGGCATCGGTGGCCGGCGGAAAGAGGAACTGCTTCGATATTTCGGCGATGTTAATAAAATCAGGAAAGCATCCCTGGAGGATCTTGAGGCAGTGTCGGGGATCGGACAGGAAACGGCCCGCCGTATTTTTGAGTTTTTCAGAACGAATGATTTTCAGCGATTATCCGGAGAAGATCAATCGGATTCATCCGTCTGAAAATGAAGGTGTAAGGCTTTCCCCTCGGCGGACTGCCTCTGTTATTTCCAATAAAGATGAACCGTGTTGATCGCGTCATGATTCCCGCTTATACGAGTCCCTCAGCTAAATTCTTGCCTTTTCATGTTTCATCAAGTAATACCCTCGGCAGAACACGGGATTATTCTTAATGAAAGGGCAGCGCGGGACGAATTCATGTCATTATCGGAGATTCTGCTCATCGCAGTCGGATTGGGAATGGATGCATTTGCCGTTGCCATCGGAATCGGCATCGTAATTAAAAAGCTTTCATTTGGCCCGGTTTTCCGTCTTTCGTTCCATTTCGGCCTCTTCCAGTTTATGATGCCCATCATCGGATGGATGGCAGGCAGAACGATTTCCGACTATATTGTCGATTACGATCACTGGATAGCCTTCGGGTTGCTTGCGTACATCGGATCTAAAATGATATGGGACTCGATGAGGGATGCCGAAGATGACAAGTTTGCCGACAAAGATCCCACCAGGGGGCTTTCACTTTTTGTTTTATCTGTTGCCACGAGCGTTGATGCCCTTGCCGTCGGGCTCAGCCTGGCCTTTTTGAATATTCAGATACTCTATCCCAGCATTGTTATTGGTGTCGTGGCAGCTCTTATGACTGTATGCGGAATGGCGTTTGGAGACTTTGTCGGAAAGACAGTGGGGAGCAAATTGGGAATTCTTGGGGGATTTATTCTGATCGGCATCGGGATTAAAATTCTTATCGAACATCTCGGCATGGTGTGAAACCCTTTTTAATCCAAAGGTTTTGCAGATTACATGGAATACTCGCGTTACTTGAATATCCCTGTTTCACGCCACGATGTGTCTTCGGAACCATACTCGAAATATTCAAAAGCACGTTCTTGGATTGTCAACCATTTTTTGTTTCGATGAAAGCTGTTGCCATTGTGTCGATACGTGTTCATTCAAAAGGTGCCTCGCAATATTTGTTCATGGTTGACAAAACGGCTTAATCAGGCTATAGATTCCATCTTTTCAGATGGTTACATCTTGGTGCACAGCGATGAGCGATAAAGAAATCAGCAAATACCCCGTATCCATCCGCCAGTGGTCTGAAGATGACCGGCCGAGGGAAAAGCTCCTCAAGTTTGGAGAGCATGCTCTGAGCAATGCGGAGCTGCTCGCTATTTTAATCAGAACGGGGACTCCCGGGCGAAGCGCCGTCGATATCGGAAGAGAGCTCCTTCATAAATTCAAGTCCCTTCGTTCTATGAGTGGCGTGGATGTGTCCGAATTTAAAAAAATAAATGGTCTGAAGAATGCGAAAATCGCACAGATAAAAGCTGCAGTTGAATTGGGACGGCGCATGTTGAGCGAGGAAAGGGTCCTTGACGGTCCGGTGAATCGATCGTCAGATGTTGCAGGGTACCTGATGCCGCTCATGAGGGATTTGAAGAAAGAGCGATTTGTACTTCTTCTTCTCGACAGACGTAATGTTTTTTCTGATGTTATCGATATAGATTACGGTACCGTCGACAAAGCAAACCCGTATATCCGCGACATAATTCAGACGGCAATCAGGTATAATGCACCATCGATTATTGTCGCACATAACCATCCCTCCGGTTCAATTACTCCAAGCAGCGATGACAAATCTTTTACCAAAAGCCTTGTGCTGGCCTGCAGAGCAACGGGAATAAGTTTTTTTGATCACATCATCATTGGAGATAACCGCTATTTCAGCTTTGCCGATGAGGGTTTGATCGAAGAATATGAAATCGTGGCGGTCCGGGAGTTATGATGCATTAGGGGAGGGCGGCTTCAGCGATAAGCGGTTCCCGGCGAAAGAGGTACGTTCCCGGCGGAACCATGGCGCCGAGAGCCGAAGTAAGGGTTATGCTGCAAAAATCAAAACATGATCTCTTCTATAGTCTGGTGCCGTCGTTCATCGGTGAGACTGGAATTATGTGGCGTGAGAAAGAACGATCCATGGTGGTGGTTCATATTCTCCTTCCAGACAGGACACAGGATATGGCTGAGCATATCCGGTCCCTGTATCCCGGCGCCGTGCATACGTCGACGGCGGTTGCTGATCGGTTGAGCCGGCAACTTCAAGACTATCTGAACGGGACCCCTGTCCGATTTTCCCTTGAATTGCTTGATCTGAAGCAGTGTTACGAATTTCAAAGAATGGTCGTGATGAAGGCGCAGGAAATTCCCCGAGGTATGGTGGCGTCATACGGTCGTCTGGCAGAATTAATCGGAACCCCCGGAGCGGCGCGAGCAGTTGGAACAGCCCTTGCGAGAAATCCATTTCCTTTGATTTTGCCCTGTCATCGAGTTGTTAAATTCACGGGCTTTCTGGGACAGTTCGGTGGTGGAACGAATTTAAAGCAAACGCTGTTGAAGCTGGAAGGTGTTTACTTTAATGATACATATCGAGTGAGGCCGTCCTGCTTCTGGTCCGGCGAACGGAGCTAAAACCGACTGCCTCCGCTTTCCGTCTATTTCCCATTATCCTTCGAAACGGCCATATTATCGCGGTGAATTATTTCATCGTAGGGATGGCTTCCCAGAACCTGCTTGATCTTGGCTGTTTTCAAGCCTTTAATTCTGTCGATATCCCGAGAGCTGTAGTTGACCAGGCCTTTTGCGAAAACCTGACCGCTCGCATCCAAACAGGTGACGGGGTCGCCTACGGAAAAGTCTCCTTCAACTGCAAGAACGCCTCCCGGCAGCAGACTTTTGCCCTGTTGAGTAATGGCGCTTCGTGCTCCGTCGTCGATATAGAGCTTGCCTCGCGATCGTAACGTAAAGGCAATCCAGTGTTTTTTACTCTTCAGATGTTCTTCCATTGGTAAAAAGAGCGTTCCCACATTTTCGCCCGAAAAGACTTCATGGAGAATGCCTTTTTTCTTTCCGGGCACGATAATGAATGGTATTCCGAACGCCGTTACCTTTCTGGCAGCAATTACCTTGCTCTTCATGCCGCCCATTCCAACGGGGTCAGCCACCGACGACGCCGCTTTTTCAATATCATCGGTTATATCTTTTACGAGCGGTATCAATTTGGATTTCTTTTTATCTTTCGGATTTCCGTCGTATAGACCGTCGGTGTTGGTCAGGTTGATCAGAATATTTGCCTCCATAATATTGGCCATCATCGAAGCGAGGTTGTCATTGTCGCCGAATTTGATCTCTTCTACGGCAACAGTGTCGTTTTCGTTGATAATCGGGATTACCCCCCATTCAAGAAGCATGTTCAATGTATTTCGCGTATTGAGAAAACGTGTTCTTTCCGTCAGGTCACTCATCGTCAGGAGCATCTGGGCGACGATCAGTTCATGTTTTCCAAAGGAATTGGAATACACTCTCATCAGCCGTCCCTGGCCGATTGCCGCAGCCGCCTGCTTTTCCGGGAGACTTTGCAGTTTATGTTTGAATCCCATACGGTGTCTTCCTGAGGCGATGGCTCCCGATGATACGACGACGAACTGGTACCCCTGTTTGGTGAAGGCGGCAATCTCGTCAACGATGTTTTCGATGATGGCGAGATCGAGACCGTTTTCACCCGTTAAAACACCGCTTCCGATTTTTATTAAAATTCGTTTGGCATGTTTGAGTATTTCTTTCCGCTCGCTGCTCATAATCGCTCCTGGTTTTTATCGATCTTTATGGATATGGCTATTTCCCTGATCAGCTCCTTGGTTCCTTCCCCTGTGACTGCCGATATGGGAAAAACTTTGATGTCGTTCTGTCTGAATTTTCTGATTTCTTCTGTCAAACGCTCCTTCGTGACAGTGAGATCGCATTTGTTGATTGCAACGATCTGTTTTTTTTCAGCCATGGACGGACTGAATCGAAACAGTTCATTGTTGATGATTTCGTAATCTTTCCAGCCCCCTGTGTAAGGTTCCTTTGCAACATCGATGATATGGACCAGTGCTGATGTTCTTTCCACATGGCGGAGAAACTTCGTTCCAAGGCCCATGCCGAGATGGGCTCCTTCTATCAGCCCCGGTATATCGGCAACAACAAAACTTTCGTGGTTGCCGTATTGCACCACTCCGAGATTCGGCGTCAATGTCGTAAACGGGTAATCGGCGATTTTTGGTTTTGCCGCTGAGATGCGTGATATGAGCGTTGATTTGCCTACGTTCGGAAAGCCGATGATTCCAGCATCGGCCATGAGTTTCAGTTCGAGGTTAATCCATCGCTCCTCTCCTTCCACCCCCGGCTGAGCGTATCGCGGCGCCCTGTTTGTCGGCGTTGCAAATCGTGCATTACCCCGTCCACCGAGACCTCCGCCGGCGATGATGAATGCCTGCCCTTCTTCTATGAGATCCGCCAGGACGGTATCCGACTCTGCATCCTTTACAACGGTTCCCACGGGGACCATGACTTCCGCATCCTGTCCGTTTTTGCCGGTACGGTTGCTTCCTTCTCCATGGGAACCCCGCTTGGCCACATGATGCTGATTGTATTTTAAATGAAGAAGCGTCCGATACCCCCGGGAAGCTCTGATGATGACATCCCCTCCCTTGCCCCCGTCACCGCCGTCCGGACCGCCTTTGGGAACATACTTTTCTCTTCTGAAGCTGACACATCCCCTCCCGCCGTCACCGGCCTTTACATAAATTTTTGCTTCGTCGATAAATTTCATATGTGTATAGACGGCACTGGTATCGCCGTTTCGGTTGAAAGCGTTCCATGCGCCCGGATTGAAACATCCGCGATCGGATTCTGGGAATCCAGAAACAAAAAAGGTGTTAGTTATACAATTCCCTGTATCCAACTAACACCTTTGCGCCTACGTATAAATTGTATTAGAACAAGGTGCATAAAGAATAAATCGGATTATTTATTCTTTAGCACGGGTATACGCTTACTTTTTTCCTGGTCTTGTCTTTTCTCTCAAACTGAACGATACCGTCGATTTTTGCGAATATACTGTAATCTCTTCCCAAACCGACATTGTTGCCGGGATGGATCTTGGTTCCGAGTTGACGTACGATAATTGAACCGGCCGTTACCAATTGTCCTCCGTACGCTTTTACCCCTCGCCGTTGTCCGTGACTGTCTCGTCCGTTACGAGAGCTTCCCTGTCCCTTTTTATGAGCCATTGTCCGTCATTCCTCCGTTACATGGAAATGCCTTTGATCTTCAATACAGTCAGTTGCTGCCGATGCCCCGTCTTTTTCCGAAAACCTTTTCTCCGTTTCATCTTGAAAACGGTTATTTTCGGACCTTTCGTTTGGGTAACGATTTCGCCTGTAACCTTAGCGCCTTCAATAACGGGCCTTCCTATCTTGACATCTCCGTTCTTGGATACCATCAATACATCGTCGAACGACACGACATCACCCTGCTTGCCGTCTATCTTTTCTATTTCCAGAATATTGCCTTCCGAAACCCTGTATTGTTTCCCGCCTGTTTTTATAACTGCGTACATATTCCTCTAAACCCTTCTCGAATGAAGTTGAAAGCGCTTATTATAGGAATTTACCGTCCTTTGTCAATAACTAATTGAGCTTCGTCATAGAATTATTTTGATTTCTATGTTCAATCACCATTGACAGTTGCGGCAACCCCCCTATTTTTTACGATTGTAACACAAAATGAATATGTTACAAAGAAATAATATGTGCGACTTGGTGACCGGCGACCGACGTTACTCATGATGAAATTTTGCTTTCTTTGAAGACTTGTGAAATACTGGTAACACGTTTCCGACTTCATTGATGGTCTGTACCGGGATCGCCATTCTTATCTCAGAATGATCGATGGATTACAGGTGGGAGATACAACCATTCCCTTAAAAACAATGTGGATGTCATCCAGTTTATGGAAAGTACGACAAAGCTTAGCCGGGGCGGGAAAAAGCGGTTTCAGGAGATGATCTACGCTCATTATGAAAGGTTTCAACGAAAACTGCCCTGGCGTATGACAGATGACCCATACGCAATAGTTGTTTCCGAAATCATGCTCCAACAAACACAGGTAAATCGTGTCATCGATAAGTACCATGAGTTTCTGGAGGCGTTTCCTACTGTCCGGTTCCTTGCACGGGTGCCCTTGCGTGAGGTTCTCAGAATATGGCAAGGCCTCGGATATAACCGCCGTGCCCTTTCATTGAAAAAGCTGGCAGAAGTTGTTGTTGCCGACTATGAAAGTGAAATTCCTTCTGATGTACATCAGTTGGTGAAGCTGCCGGGAATCGGGCCGGCTACGGCTCATTCGATATGTGTTTTTGCTTTCAATCGGCCAGTCGTTTTTATTGAAACAAATATCAGAGCTGTATTCATCCATCATTTTTTTAATGATCGTGACGAAGTGCGGGACAGTGAAATCCGCCCTTTGGTGGAACAAACCCTCGACAGGGACAATCCACGACGATGGTATAATGCCTTGATGGACTATGGCGTTGCACTGAAAAAGCAGTTCACCAATCCCGGCAAGAAAAGCGCTCACTATCATAAGCAACCCCCCTTTGAAGGATCGAACAGACAGGTCAGGGGGGCGGTCCTTAAAACGTTGATGAAACAGCGCCATTTTACCCAGGCGGAATTGATCGATGCGTTGCCATATGACGCGACGGTCATTAAAATGAATATAAAACAACTCGTCAAAGAGGAACTGGTGGTAAAAAAAGGAACGTATATTTCTATCCCTTGAAATTATTGACTGTGGTGTATTTCAAGTAATGTATCAGCAAAGGAGGAATGATAAAAAGTCTTCATAAGTCGTGAATTGGTATAAGCTGTTCGAAATTTAAGTTTTGGGGCAGCACGGTTACAGTTCGACATGATTAATGGTTTTCGAGACCGCAAAGGAGACTGAAGAACCGTAACCGCAGCATTCAATGATCCGCGAGATCGAATAGGAGAGTGGGACCAATTCACCTGGCAGGCGCTGTTCGAGACATGAGGAGGCATAGTATGAAGATGAGCAGATGAGTTGACCTTCAAACGACGCAGTTTACCGTCGTTCGACACGGTCATATCACCAAGCGAGGGCCGGTGAAACTGAGAACGGCGTTTGTCCGGATGGTGATGGGAATGCCGCGGCTTCGGAATAAAACGGACGGATATCGGCTTATGGGTACATACAGAGCCATGAAGGGGCACAAGGGAACCGGGAAGAGCATAATAGCGACGGCTCGCAAAATGAACACGATGGTGTATGAAATTTTCAGGACGAGAAAGCCCTTTGATCAGTCAAGAATTATCCCGGAGCCCGAGTATCCGGAGATGATAAAGGCCGCGAGGCGTTATGCCTTGGCCGTTTAAGTTTTAACCATGGACCTGTTCGATAAGCTCTATGAATTGACGTGTTATGGGAGGAAACCATGACGAAACATACAATCAAAGGCGGTCATTCTGAGAAAGCGATGCAGGAGAAGGCGGGGGCACGGTTCAAAGATGTCTTTCTCAATATGCCTCATGAGGTTTCACTGGTTCTGATCACCGATTCGGTTCGGAATGAGCCGTACAATCGGGCTGCGCGGGAGGTCATCCATGCAATAAGAAAAATGACGCCGAAGATTTTATTACGTGAGTATGATCTTGATCATGAGATGGCGAAAACGTGGAACGTGACCGTTTCACCGACACTGCTGTTCAATCCCGACCACTATGCAATACGATGGCTGGGAGCGCCGGTTGGAGAAGAGGCACGTACCTTTGCAGAAGCACTCATCATGATGGGATACGGAGAAACCGGCATAAGCGAAGATTCTCGAAAGGTCCTGGACAAGATAACCGAACCTCGACAGGTTACGGTGTTCGTCAGTCCCACGTGCCCGTATTGCCCGCAGCAGGCGGTCAACGCCTTCAAGGCTGCAATTGAAAAGCCCGGTATCATCTCCCTGGAAATTGTCGATGTTCAGGCAAATCCGGCCACGGCTGATCGGTATGGTGCCCATAGCGTGCCCCAGGTTTTTGCCGATGATATTCTTATAGCCCAGGGGGCGCAACCGGAAGAATTATTCATGGCGTCGCTCGAGCAGCTTGAACAGCAGACGGTTTTCATTCCCGAAAGTGACGCCGCAGAGGTTGAGACGGATCTCGTGATCGTCGGCGGCGGTCCCGCGGGTCTCACGGCGGGAATCTACGCCGTCCGGAGCGGGCTCCGGGCTGTCATTATTGAAAAGGGGCTCCTCGGCGGTCAGGTGGCGACGACGCCGGTGGTGGAAAATTATCCCGGTCTTACTCATGTGGGCGGCAAAGCCCTGGTCGACATCATGATCAGTCATGCCCTTGAATATACGAGCATTTTCCCCGGTGAGGACGTCATGGATATAATCCCCGGCACTCCCACGGAGGTGATAACCAGTCGGCGGCGCTTTACAACACAGGCGGTTCTCCTCGCCACGGGAGCCGTCTATCGCCATCTCGGGATCGAAGGAGAATCCAGGCTGGCCGGTCATGGCATCAGTTACTGCAGCACCTGTGACGGACCGCTCTTTACCGGGAAAAAAGTGATCGTTGCCGGTGGCGGGAACAGTGCCGTTACCGAAGCTCTCCACCTCCATCACATCGGAGTTGATGTAACGCTGGTTCATCGGCGGGACACGTTGCGTGCACAGGAACAGTTGATTCAGAATCTCCACGACAACAATATCCCTATCCTGTTCAATACGGAAATTAGAAAGATTCGAGGAGAGAAGGTGGTTGCAGCCGTTGAGCTCTATAACAACAAAACGGATGAAACGACAACCATGAATGTCAATGGCGTTTTTATAGCAATCGGATATGAGCCCTCTGTCGAGCTTGCAAAAAAACTCGGCGTTGAACTCACGACAGACGGGTATATCAACCACGACGGCAGGCACCGCACTTCTGTCCCGGGAATCTACTCCGCCGGTGACGTGGAAGGCGGATATAAACAGATCGTCATTGCGGCAGCGAAAGGCTCCGAGGCGGCACTGGCCATTTATGAAGATCTGATGAATCCCTACTGGAAGATCTGATGAGCCGCAGAGAGCCATTTTGAATGAACCTGGCACCCGGATGCTCCGTCAGTGTTACTCTCCAAGTCCAGTGTTATCTTATCACCTTTCCTCCGGACCTTTCAATGACATCACGATATTTCTCATGAATCATGTTCCTGTCGAATTCATTGAATTCTTCCAGCATGTATGCCTGTTCCTTGTCTGAAAAGTAATCAAGGATGGGATAGAAAAACTGTTTGTCTTCCTTCTCGATATGTTTCGGATAGAGGGTTGACAATTCAATCAAGCATGCCTTTATGGTTTCCGTTGCCGGGCTTTTACCTTTTACGTATGCATCCCGGGCCTCTCTGAGTTTGCCGACCGTCCTTCTGGCACCGACATGCTCCTCTGTCAGTTCTTCCATGATCCGTGCGAGATCCGGTACCAGCTTTTTCTTCTCGAGTTCCCTGAAAAGAATATCCTCTTCTTTTCCGTGGTGGGTTCGATCCGCATAAATCCTGAAAAAATCGACGGCCGTATCAATGAAATTTACATCAGGTTTGTTCGTTTGTTCTATTTGATTGATTTCCTTTTTCATTAATGGCACCATTTGCTCGATTAGTCTGTGCTCCCACATGAGGGGGCCGATGGGTTTCATGACATTACCTCCCGATATTTGATGGAAAAACCGGATGAAGTTACAGGTGGCTTCGTCCCCTCTTGACTGACGATTATAACACGACGGATTGTCCGACCGCTTCCGGCCAAAGACGAGAAGGAACCGACACGCCGGACAAGCACGAATCAATAACAAGTTCCTTTTCCATCGGCTGAAATGTTCATGTCCGCGTCGCCACAGCTTCACTTTGAATAGTAGCAGGATGTGTGTAAAAAGCAAGGTAAAGCATGTGATCGGCACACTATTATTTCAGTCCTGAACACTCACAACGGTGCGAATATGAAAGCCTCTCCGATCGATCCGCACGGATTACAGCATTGTTGCCTTGGCCCGGGGACGGATTCTTTGTTCTTGAATGAGGGTACACTCATCATGATCAGAAAAAGATGAGGTATTCCTGTATCATGCAAACCAATGAAAGATAAGGGAATGTCTCGCGCATGAATGCTGGTAGAGTTAGACTGCGTTGTCTATGTGAGCCGGCATGAATCGTTCCATCATGCTATCATGAACGGTATGGTGATTGTGGTGGTTTGCGCTCTTCAACCGGTGAGACGGCGAACATCTCAAAAAACAGAAGAGGCGGTAGATCCGATGTGACTACCTACCGTAACAGGATCATGGGCGTGATTAGGGGAATCATTGCTACGGAGTTCATTGCCCACGGTTCGCGGCACTTCCTTTCCGTTCTTCAATTAGTGAAGCCGGCGGAACTGCAACAACGCGAAAGCCCACCGGTCGAGAGCGTTATGTACAGCCGACTGATTCTGCCACCCTTTATTTAATCAAGGCTCCTCGGTTCCTGAACGATACGCCCATCAATCCTGCTCCTGATTCTCTGACATTTCGATTCCTGCATTCTCAGGCGTTGCTGATAAAGTTCTTGATCATTAAGCAACGGTCCCCCGAACTGGACTGCTTTCCTTGCCGCTACCATTTTTTCATGGCCGCTTATTACTCTTGGACCTTCAGCTCGAAGAACCCGCAATTTCTGTTCGCATTGTGTGAGTTCGCCGTATAATTTCCGTCTCTCTAGGTTGGTCAATGTGGCCTTGCTCGGTTTTTGTCTGCCGTACTGAGAACTGACATCCGTGCCGGTATCTTCTTTCTTTCCCGAATATTCTATAACCTCTGCATCGCAATATTCGTCGCGCACCTTAATTTCCTTGATGTCTCCTTTTGAAATACCGATGGTTCCCCCGTATTTTCTTATATAGATAGTATCGTTTATCTCGCGGTATCCGGATGTAATCATGGAATTACCGTTTTTGAGGACGATTTCATATTCCGTTTGCGCAGGAAGAAAATCCGGCGTTATGAGTAGTAAAAAAAACGAAAGTGCAAATGCACCAAGCCATTCTTTCCGTGCAGAATATTGCATGTCATGCTCCTTTCCTTGGCCTGTCTATGAAATGCTGTGCCCGTGTTGAATAACATCGGATACGGATATGAAAAAGTTTAATTTGAACCTGTCCCGCTGAGAGTGGTTTTTTTTAAAACAGAATTATGATAGTTGATTCCTGCGAGCATTCATCACGGTTTGTAAAACGATGGATCGATTGATGTTTGACAGGTTATTGCTCAAATTAATTTTTGTTTGAGCAACTGCACGCGTACTTTTATGATAAGAGAGTATGCATTATAAAGTGAAAACAAGGAGGTTCCATGAAAAGCGAACAGAAACTGGAAGATACTTTGAGAAATATGTTTCGAACGCAATATCTGGCCGTTCTCGCCACGCAGAACGCCGGGCAGCCATATACGAGTCTCGTGGCGTTTGCTGCAACTGATGATTTGAAACAGCTTCTGTTTGCCACGGATCGGTCAACAAGGAAATACGCCAACCTGATGTCCGATGCCCGTGCAGCCATGCTGATCGATGACCGGTCAAACCGACCGGACGATATTGCCCATGCCATGGCTGTGACGGCTACAGGTACGACGGAAATTCTATCGGGTGACACTGTTGATCGACTCAGGGCATTATACCGCACAAAGCATCCCCAGCTTGAAGAATTCATGAGTGCTTCCTCAACGGCCTTTATCAGTTTAAACGTCGATCGCTATTTCGCGGTATGCAGGTTTCAGGATGTATCCGAGTTGCACATAAAAAATGAAACCGATGTGTAGAGGCGATAAGAGGACCGGCGGGTGTTGTATGACCGCAGCGTCGAAGGACATGTAGGATATCACTGACTTTTTGCGACGTTGTACCATTTGTCTTTACTCGATGCCACAATAGCTTTATTATACCATTCGACTGGTGGCTTCCCTGTAGAACCATGACGTTCACTCCATTTTTCAATGCAATTAAGAGGTTGCCATGATAGACACAGTGAAAAATCTTTATCATCACTATTACAATGTGATTCTTGACTGGTACAACGGTCTTGATCAGGTTCTCCAATATGGTTTCCTTTTCTTCGCAGGTGCCTTCGTTTTTCTGATTGTGGTGCTCTGTATGCTAGCGAAGATATCAAAGTGATAAATGCACTGTTGTTCCAATGAATGCATGTGACCGAGTGGAGAGACTATGAAGGTTCTGTATTGTCCTCAATGCGGCAAAGGTCTGGAAATAAAATCTGACGACGGTCACGATCGGCCTTACTGTAATCTCTGTCGGGAATTTATATACAGGAATCCCACGGTCGGCGTTGCCGTTGTGGTAGTTGAGCGAAATGAGATCCTTCTGGTACAACGCGTCGGATCATATGAAGGGATGTGGTGCATTCCCTGCGGACATGTCGAGTGGGATGAAGATATTCGGGATGCGGCACGGCGTGAATTCCGGGAAGAGACGGGACTTGATGTTGCCATAGGACCGGTATTTGCCGTTCATTCGAATTTCCATGATCCGCAAAAACAGACGGTTGGAGTCTGGTTCTGGGGAACTCGGATGGGGGGAGGATTGAAGCCCGGAACCGATTCGGGTGATGTAAAGTTTTTTCCTGTCGATGCGCTGCCCGAGCCGATGGCCTTTCCGACTGATCTCATGGTGTGTGAACAGCTTCGATGCTCACTTGAATCCAACATTATTCCCATGTGGTTACGGTCATGCTTCGGGGATGACTGGTCGACGTGATCGGTTATCGCAGATATAAACCTGGCTTCATTTGCATAGAATAATAAATCATGGTGGGCTGCAATCGGATACGAAACGTATGGCTGTTTATGAAGTACTATGGGAGGGAGCGGGTATGGTTGACAGGGAAAGCAGAATTGCCGTTGTCGGCGCCGGAGCGATCGGCGGGATCACGGCGGCATTGATGGCGAAGGCGGGATACAGTGTTGAAGTCGTGTGCAAGCATCGGGAACTGGCCGACACGATACGTACCGCCGGTCTTCATGTATTTGGTGTCAAAGGCGATTTCACGGTGTCCATGCCGGCGGTTGCCCGGATCTCTGAACTGAATAAAAAGAAGGACGTTGTATTTCTTGCCACGAAGGCCACGGATATGCTTGATGCGGCCCGTGATCTTCTGCCGTTTCTCAGTAACTCATCGGTAGTCGTCTCAATGCAGAACGGGATCTGTGAAGATGCTCTGGCCCGAGTCGTGGGAAGGGAGCGCACGATCGGCTGTGTCGTGGGATGGGGTGGCACGATGCACCGTCCGGCAGAACTTGAAATAACGTCAACCGGAGAGTTTATTATCGGGAATATTGACAATCAACCTGACGAGCGGTTGCCTCCGATTAAGAACATGCTCGAAGCCGTCCTCCCCGTGGAAATCTCCGGAAACATTATGGGCAGTCTCTATTCCAAGCTGATTATCAATTCCTGCATCACCTCTCTCGGCGCCGTCTGCGGCCTGTATCTGGGGGAGATGCTCGCCGTGAAAAAGATACGGAAGATATTCGTGGAGGTCATGCGGGAGGCCATCTCCGTTGCCGATGCCATGGGAATTTCCGTGGAGGTGTATGCCGGTAAGATTGACTATTACAAACTGCTCAGCGGAGCGGGATTATTCGATCATCTGAGGCGCCATCTGATGATTCGTCTTGTCGGGTTCAAGTATCGCCGGTTGAAGTCATCGATGCTTCAGTCACTCGAACGGGGAAAACCGACGGAGATAGATTATCTGAACGGCTACATATCGGACAACGGGGCCAAATATGGTATTCCTACACCCGTCAATGACATGATCATTTCAATTGTCAAGGATATCGAAATCGGGGAAAAGGATATTTCTCCGGGGAATTTCGATGATCCGTTTTTCTCCCGGTTTGGGTAATGCCGCGCTGGGTCGTAATCGACTGTTTTTGAGAGGGATTCTGCGCATGACACGGTACGTGAAAATTGGACTGGGAACCAGTGCCGCCTATTGTATCGAAAACGACGGTCGATGCATCCTTGTTGATGCCGGCAACTGTCATAAAGAGAAACGATTCTTCACGGCTCTGAAGAAAAAAGGGATAGATCCCGGTCAAATAGAGCTTATTGTGATTACTCACGTTCATTACGATCATGTGGGCAGCCTGCAAGCAATACAAAATATCTGCCGGTGTCCCGTCGCCGTTCACAAACGGGAGGCTCATCTCCTGCAGGAGGGAACGGTCGTCCTCCCTCCGGGGATCACCTTTCTCGGCAGGGTTGTCATGGCACTGGGGAAACGCGCATTAAGGCGTTTCCCATCCTTTTTTTCATTTCAGCCGGTCGATCCTGATATTATTCTTTCGGACGGAATGACGCTGGAAGAATTCGGCATTCCCGGTTCTATCGTTCATACACCAGGTCATACGGAAGGTTCCGTTACCGTTATCTTGTCATCGGGTGAAGCATTCGTGGGAGACCTTGCAATTAATTACCTGCCCTTCGGTCTGGGACCTTATTTTCCGCCCTTTGCGGAGGACGTGAATGTGTTGTTGAAGAGCTGGGCGGATCTTCTTGATATGGGTGCGAAGAGGATATTTCCCGCCCATGGAGAATCGTTTCCCGCTGAAAAACTTCGGAGCAGGGGCTGCCGGTTCAAAAGCCGACCGATCGGTTTTTAATTCTTGTTTATCCGGGATGTACTGTCCAGCGCATCTCTGACTGCAGAGCCGAGTTTCTCCATGAGATACGGCTTTTTTACGTACTCTCCCGCGCCGAGCCTCTGAAGTTTCTTTACCCGTCGCGTTTCTGAAAAGCCGCTGACGATGATCGCTTTCTGATCGGGATGTATGGAGAGGATTTGTTGGTATGTTTCCAACCCGTCTATGCCGGGATCCATGATCATGTCCAGTATAACGAGATCGACGGAACGATCCTTCAGAAATGCCACGGCCTCTTCGCCGCTTGATACGGTGGTAACGACATACCCAAGTCTTTCAAGCATGTGTGTAGCGATTTCACGCTGTTCCCGCACGTCGTCCACCACCAGAATGGTTTCACCATGTCCCCGGTAAGAGCGTGTATGCCGTTCATCCGGAATTCTGCGAGTTTTCTTTCTTGTGATGGGGAAGTAAAGGGTGAAGGTTGTTCCCGCGCCCTCGGTGCTCTGAACATCGATATAGCCTTATGGTCTTTCACCGTTCCCCAGACGACGGCCATTCCCAGACCGGTGCCGCTTCTTCCCATGACTTTTTTCGTGTAGAATGGCTCGAATATCCGTTCCATGTCATCCGCCGAAATCCCGATTCCTGTGTCCGATACGGTGAGGACGGCATAATCTCCTTCCACGACGTTGTCATATTCGCGAGTCGGCTTGTCGATGTATCTGTTTTCCGTGGCAATGACGATTGCTCCACCGCAGGGCATCGCTTCAGCTGCATTTGAAACGATATTCATGATTGTCTTTGAGATGTGAACCGGCGAGCCTTCGATATTGAGCAGATTATTATCCAGGTGAGTCTTTATGGTGATGCCCGGATGGTAATATAGAAGTTTTTCATATTCCGGCGTTTTCAGATAATCCGACAGTATCTGATTCAGATTGATCACCTCCATGGTGGCCACACCACGCCTGGCCAGTGTAAGGAGGTCCTGGACGATAGCCGCCGCTCTCTGACCTGATTTCTGTATGGTGGCAATCGGCTTTCGCAGGGGGCTGTCGTCGGGAATCTGCATTAGTAACAACTCGGGATAGCTTACAAGTCCCCCAAGGACATTATTGAGGTCGTGGGCCACGCCGCCGGCGAGCGTTCCAAGCGCTTCCATCTTCCGGGAACGCCGGAGCTGAGCTTCGAGACGTTTCATGTCGGTAATGTCCAACAGAGCCCCGACTCTCAGAGATGTTCCGGAGATCATGTCAACGGTGAGGAAAATATTTTTTATGTTGCCGAAGCGGTCGCAAAATCTAAACTCGTAATTTTTCGGGACGGATTTCGGTTCGACGCCTCTCTGCCTGTGGAATCCCTGCATCATGGGAAGATCTTCATGAAAAATGAATTCTGTCCAGCTTTTCTTTCCCTCGATTTCATCCTTCGAGTAGCCCCAAAGATGCGCCAGTTCTGTATTTGCCATCTTGATGATGGTATCTTCCCCGTAGATAATGGTGGCCGTGCCGGTTGTCTCGAATATGCCTCTGTATCGTTCTTCGCTGTGCCGAAGCGCTTCTTCCGCTTTTTTCCGGTCGGTTATGTCGCGGCAGACAATTTGGAGTCCTGTCGGAATATCATTTTCTTCGATGATGCGGGCGGTTGCCTCAATCCAGACGATGCTGCCGTTTTTATTCCTGATCGGTACCTCAATCGCTCGCGATTCATCTCCTTTCAGCCTTTCTCCCAGTCGTTTTTTCAGGATTCGTTTCGTTTCATCGTCGAAGAGAGGCAGTTCCAAGCCGCTTCTGCCGAGCAACGAATCTCTGGTGTACCCCGTCAAATCTTCGAGTCGCCTGTTGATGTATCCAATCTTTCCTTCGATGTCGATGTTGCACAGACCGATCGGGGCTTCTTCCATCAGGTTTCTGTACCGTTCTTCACTCTTTTTCAGTAAACGCTCGGCCTCTTTCCGGTGGGTGACGTCGGTTGATGAAACGATGCTCTGCTTTGTCCCGGGGATCATATCCACGACGGCGGATATATCCCTTATGGCACCGTGCTTGTCGATAAGTTGGTACTCGTAGGTCCGTGGTGCGGAGTGCAGGCATGCTCTCCGTGTGGTGTGATATTCTTTCATGATATCGAGATACTGTGGTGTGACAAATTCGGTCCAACTCATTTTTCCTTCTATTTCCCCTCGGTCGTAGCCTGTGAGCGTTTCGAATTCGGTGTTTGCAAGGGAAATCGTCGTATCTTCCTCGATAATCACGGTTGCCGTACCGGTTGTTTCAAAAATCATCCGATACTTCTCTTCGCTTTCTTTCAGTGCCTTTTCCGCCAGCTTGCGCTTTGTGATGTCTTGGACGGTTCCCTCGTAGTATTGAATGTTTCCACTCGCGTTCCGGATTGCCTGAGACGTTAATGCAAACCAGTTAAGGCTTCCGTCCTTCTGACGGCCTTCAACCTCGAAGTCCTCCACGTGACCATGTTTGTCCAGGAGTCGCGAATATTCGATTCGTCGTAACGGATCGACATAGATATCTTCGGCAATATTCCGTACGGATTTTATCATATCCTTGGTTGAATCGTACCCGTGGATGTGTGCTATCGCTTCATTGGCGCTGATAAAGCGCCCGTCGGGAGTTGTCCGGAAAATGCCGATGGTGGCGTTCTCAAAGATCGTTCTGTATTTCTCTTCCGCCTCTCTCAACTCCTCTTCCATTTTTCTCCGTTCAAGGGCGATTGCAAACATTCCCGCCACCGTTTCGAAAAAACTTCTGTCTTCTTCTTCGATATTCCGGGGCGTTTTTGCCATGAGGTGGATGACGCCCAGAAGGTTTCCCGTGGATCCTGCCATGGGCCATGATATGGTTGCCCCGATACCGAGCTCGCCGATGCGTCGACGATGTGTCACATAAATGGGATGTCTGCTGATGTCGGGGGCGAAAATCGGTTCCCATTTCCGCGCTACCGCAGCGGCAATGATGTAATTGTCATCGAGGTGCGCCGGCGGGAAAAAACCGTCCGGCAGATCATCGATTGTACCGACGGTAGATGTTACGTAAAGCCGCTCATCCTTTGGATCATAGAGATGAGCGACGCCGTAATCAAATCCGAGAATTTCGGTCAGACCGGCGAGGATGTGGCGGCACAGAGATGAAACGGTCGATTCCTTCAGAGAGGCTTCCGTGATGATACCGAAAGCCTTCCGTTCGCGAATGAGAAAATCCTGCGCTTTTTTTCTGGCCGTTACATCTCTCATGGTGACAAGATCAACGGCTTTTCCATTGTAAGTGACCTTTGTGCCGAGAGCCTCGACCCATTTCTCTTCTTTCTGTTTCGTTATCAGCTTATAGAGTCGATAGTCCGTATCAAAACCCCGTTTTCCTTCCTTGATGAGATTAAGGTCTCGGATGACCGATTCTCTCGAATCCGGGTGGATGAAATTCGTCATATTCAGACCGATGCCTTCATCGGCTGATTCGAAGCCCACAAGCACTGCGGCGGCACGGTTTGCGAAGAGGATAGACCCGTTCCAGTCAACAATGACGATTGCATCCCGCATCATGTCTGCGAGAGAAGTAAGAACCTCGCCTTCATGATAATCATTGTTCATATGATCGCTTCGTTGAGCATGGAATCGGTCGGCGACGGTGTGACGTTTGGTGCGATGATTTTCGTTTTTGTTTCGATGGCTCATTCTTATTAACCACGCAACAGGTTAGGTACGTCATAGTGTCTTTACGAATATTCTAATCGGTACATCCCGCCTGCACGTTTAATAAAATAATGGAATATTTTAACATAAACGGTCACATACAATCGGCTGCGCAGTATGATGTAAACGTCTTTGGCTCGGGAAAACGGCTTCAAACCGACAGGGGGGGCCCTTTGTTGCCGCTTCACCTTGGTATATGGAACTATGGGAGTTCAATCGTATCTATTCGATCGATATTATATTTTATAAGAGTGCCTGCACCGTTTCTGCCGATACTGCAGTTCACGATAATGGAATTTCCCATTGCGGCCGTCCCCCTTCCTTCGTGAATGTGTCCGCAGATGACCAGCCGCGGCCGGGTTCGTAAAATGAGAGATGCGATGGATCGGCAGCCTGCATGAAACCTGCCGAACACTTTGTCGAGAAATCCCCACGGCGGCGGATGTACCACGAGAACAGAGTCTCTTGTCGTTATCTGCTCGATCCGGTCGATGCAGGTTCTTTCTCTGAGACAGATCCTCGATCTGAACGGAACCGGCAGTGTCCCACTGAGACCGATAAATGGTATTTCCATTATCAATAGTTGATTCAGATGGATGGATGAAATCATTGAGGACGCTTCGATAAATCGGTCAATCTTTTCACGATCAGAGTTGCCTCTGACTGCAAGAACCGGAATCGACAGCGTGTTGATCTGATCAATGAAAAACCGTGAATGTCTGAGGCCGGTTATATCCCCTGCGAGGACCAGTATGTCGGGGCGGTGCGTTTCAATATTCCGCCTGATTGTCTGAAGTCTGTCGAACCGCCCGTGGATGTCCGCTGCGGCATATATCAGCATCATGCCCCCCTTTGATGGTATGTATTTTATCACTCATTGCGACAGGAAAAATCAACAGTTCTTTTTCACCTTACCCGTCTTCTTTTCTGTTTATTTAAATTATTCGAGAGATTCTTGTTCTTTTCCTGGTAATTGTATACAATGCGATATTCGGGTTGTGCAGAAGGTGGTTACTCTCCGGTCTGAATCGCTGCAGGGGTTCGGTCGTCCCGGTGGCTGCAATATCTTAAACAGGCCGCGGGATTGCATGAGCGAATCGGATCTCCGGCATCATTCCCCCGGCGTTTCGATTTTTTCCGGAGTGATTGCGGCGGAACTGTCCGCCAATGGTTTTACTCTTTCAGGGGATGCTTCCCCCGACAACATAGTAACGCTGTAACAGGGAGGATTGAAATAATGGCACGGGAACTAGTGAAAAAAGAAGCATGGGCGTTTGTAACGATAGTGATTGTATGTCTTTTCCTGGGATTGGTTCCAAAAGGATATGGCGCCAAGGTTACCGATTTTTCGGCGGATCAGGTATCCGTGGATCCGAACGGCAAGGTCGTTGCGGAGGGAAAGGTTTACATGAGTTCGAAGGGAGCCAGAGTTGAGTATGCCGCCCCCGAAGGCAAGGGAGACATGATCAGTATTTTCAGAAAAGACAAAAAGCTCTTCTGGATGGTGAATCCGGCGGCAAAAAAATATCTGGAGGAACAATTTGATGAAGAGAAAATGAACAAGGCCCTCAATCTGTCAACGGGCAGCTCTGTGAAAATACTGGGGACGGAGAAAGTCCAGGGCTTCAAGTGTACGAAAAAGAGCGTGGAAACAACGGTGACATTCCTGGGAATCAAGAGTAAAAGTGAGTCCGTAGTCTGGGAATCGGATCGGTTTGACATGCCGCTCAAAACACAGATGAAGGATGGATCCTTTACGGAATTGCGGAATATAAAAATCGGGAAACAGCCGGGAAACTTGTTCGAAGCTCCCGCCGGCTTCACCAAGGTATCAAATATGATTGCCCTGTTTTCAGATGGTGAACAGGGCTCCGGCTCGGAAAAAGGGGGTGAGGAAGGGTCATTCATGAATATTCAAAAGGATATCTCTGATAAAATAAAAAACTTCAAATGGCCTTTCGGCGGCGATAAAGAGTCGGAAACGAAACAATAGAGCCTTTACGTCAATACTCCCGATGTTTCGATACTCGGACTATGAATTTACATGTTTCATCCTGTTGAAGCGGGGATGTTTATCCTTGATTAATGTCAATGAGTACGAGAAAATACCTTGCAGCAGCGTTGGTGGTTATATCGTTTAACCTTGGGTGATAAAGGAGGGTTGTCATGTATGAGAGAATCCTGTATCCAACGGACTTCTCAGATGAGGCGGTTAAGGCGGTAGATTACATCAAGGAACTGAAAGGGGCAGGGGCACAAGAAGTCGTCATACTCCATGTAATCGATCGACGTGGACTCAATGATCTGTCTCGATTTGCCAAGAAGGATTTCGCCGGCATTCTGGTTGATATGGAACAAAAGGCAAGGGGGGAGATCCGACCCATCGAAGAAGAGTTGAAGGGAGTCGGCCTGAAGGTCAAAGTCAGAGTCGAAAAAGGGGGACCCTGTGATGAAATTCTTCGTGTTGCAGATGAAGAAAAGGTGTCGGTTATCATTGCCGGATCGCACGGGAAAAGCAATATCGACAGCATGCTGCTCGGATCAGTCTCATATAAGCTGGTAAAACGAGTCAACATACCGATCCTGGTTGTAAAAAAATAAGCTGACAGGATCTGTCCCGGAGCGGAGGATGGGTATCCGGCGACCTGTCGTCTCAATGCATTATGAATACTTCCGCTCATTCCGGTTCACAATGAAATGAAAGACACGCACCTTTTCTGTACACAGTGCAAGAAATCGTATGATATAAGCAGGATTGATCCCCGATGTGTGGTATGTCACGAGCCACTCGAAATGGCAATGACGGAATGGGGAACCATCGTCGACGGCAATCCGCTCAGGCAGACGATTCTTGAACGTTACGCCGATTTTTTTCCTTTCGATGCGATCGACTCGAATGTGTCACTTTACGAAGGGTTTACGCCGCTTGTTCCCTCCAGGAGGCTCGCATCGCGTCTTGCCGTGAACAACATATTTTTCAAGAATGAAACGGAAAATCCCACTTGGTCGTTCAAAGACCGGGGAACTGTTGTCGGTGTTCACCATGCCCTCAGCCTCGGCTACCGGAGGATTGGAACCGTGTCGTCGGGAAATATGGCGGTTTCAGTTGCTGCCTATGGAGCCCGCGCAGGTCTCAAAACGTATGCGCTGGTGAGCACTTCCATCCCATTGGAGAAGCTCAATCCCATAGCCGTGTATGGAGCTGTGGTGATTCAGGTCGAAGGCGACTATGGTGATCTTTACTTTCGCAGCATTGAAATAGGAAAGCGAAAAGGTATTTATTTTATTAATTCCGATGTGCCGCTCCGGGTGGAAGGTTCGAAAACGATCGCATTTGAAATCTGCGAGCAGATGAATTTCGGTGTGCCCGATTTTGTTATTGTTCCCACAAGTTCCGGAGGCAATATCCGCGGAATTATCAAGGGATTTGAAGAATTCAGGCGGTGTGGGCTGATTTCGGACATTCCCACCATGGTCTGCGCTCAGGCAGCGGGGTGTGCCCCCATACATGATGCGTATATCAACAATGAGGATATGATATCTCGGGTGGAGTACCCCCAAACAATAGCCCATGCCATCGAAAATCCCTATCCGCCCAGTGGTAATGAAGTGTTGCGAAAACTCAGAGAGGGCGGGGGTCTGTGTGTTGCCGTTACCGATGACGAGATGCTGCAGGCTCAGAAGGAGCTCGCCTGTGAGGGAATATTCGGGCAGCCGAAAGCCGCCGTCCCGCTCGCCGCGGTGAAAAAGTTGCGGGAACGGGACATCATTGCCCATGATGATACCGTGGTCTGCATCGTTACGGGCGGAGGGTTGAAATATACGGCTGTCTGCGAACGGCATGACCTGATCGTGCGTTCCTGCAGTCTGATGGGACTGGAGATGCTGATTTCTCAGTTATGGGACTGATCGAGACGAAAGGAAGCCGTCGATGAAGATTGCCGTTCTGAATGGGAGTCCGAAAGGAAAGAAAAGTGCGACCATGCACTACGTTCATTATATTCAGAAAAAATTTCCCCACCATGAACTGAACATTATCGATATATCGCAGCGGATCAACAGGATTGAGAAGGACGAAAAGGCATTTCGGGAGATTATTAATAACATCTCTTCATCCGACGGAGTGCTGTGGGCAACGCCCGTCTATGTGACGCTGGTTCCCTCTCAGTATAAGCGTTTCATAGAACTGATCTTCGAGCGGGATGGGAAATCGGTCTTCAAGAATAAATACGCCGCCGTCCTGGTGACATCTATCCACTTTTTCGATCATACGGCATGCAACTATCTCAACGCGGTCTGTGACGATCTGGGTATGAACTATGTCGGTGCATTTTCACCGGATATGTATGACCTCATACGGAGGAAGGAACAGGAACGATTGGTCGGGTTTACGGAAGATTTTTTTTCGGCCGTCGAGAACGGGCGTGTTACATCGAAGCATTTTGCACCGATCATATACAATCCGATTTCATATGAGCCGAAAGAGGTAGAAAACCGGTTAGATCCCGGAGAGAAAAAGATCCTCGTCCTTACCGATGACAGTCAACCCGGGACGAACCTGACGAAGATGGTTGATCGCTTCAAGCGGTCGTACCTCCGTAGTGTCGAGTCCGTTGCCCTGTCGGATATAGATATCAAGGGGGGGTGTCTGGGGTGCTGCCAGTGCGGTCTTGACGGTGTCTGCACATATGACGGCAAAGATGAATTTATCGATTTTTATAATTCGAAGGTTAAGAATGCCGACATCCTCGTCTTTGCCGGTGAAATCAGAGATCGATATTTATCGTGGAAATGGAAACAGTTCTTTGACCGGCGGTTTTTTCATACCCATATTCCGTCGCTCACGGGGAAACAGATAGGATTCATCATCTCTGGCCCGCTCCGTCGGATTCCTAATCTCCGTCAGATTCTCGATGCCTACTCGGAGTGGGAGCAGGCAAATCTTGTGGATTATATTACCGATGAGTATGAAGACTCGTCGGAAATTGACGACTTGCTTCAAAGCCTGGCGGAGCGCCTCGTCGAATGTGCGGACCGTCACTATGTCAAACCGGAAACCTTTCTCGGTCATGGTGGAAGAAAAATATTCAGAGACGATATCTGGGGAAGATTGAGAGTCGCTTTTCAGGTCGATCATCAGTACTACAAGAAACATGGATTATATGATTTCCCTCAGTCGCGATATAAAATGCGGTTTTTCAACTGGAAAATGATGCTCTTCACTAAGATACCGGCGGTTCGAAAGATATTCTCCGAACGATGCATGGATGAAATGATACGGCCGCATCGGAATGTAATCAGTAAAATGGATCAGGTGTCCAACAGTATGCAGGTTAATCCGTGATGGAACGTGAGGGTCTTATGGGTGACAATACGACGAGATCGAATCTGAGCATATTCTTCATCTGTATCGTTGTGCCGGCTTGAAAGTTTGATCGGTTCGGCTCTTGCCGCCTCCGTTGTGTCTACATGGTATGCCGGGACGGCGACGTCCGCTTTAATGTCACCGGACCGGTTTTCTGCCCCCTATGGGAACTCAATCGCCGATATTTGCAATTAAAGAGAATGCCGTGAAATTATTTGACAACGGGTGATCATGTTTTTATAATCGCATGATCGAAGGCCATTGGTGGCGTCCGGTACGACGTTTCCGTTGTGCAAGTGGAGCGTGATCCGGAGTTGCCCATAAGGATCGCGTTTCTTTATGAAAACAGGAGGATACTCAAAGCGGTAATCCATATCGGAGAAAGGTTTTCTGAAATCTTCAGCATATGCCGTGAGTTGTCCTGAATCAAATGCCGACTTTTCACATTATAGTTTCTATGGTCATGAGCCGAGTGAACGGGAAAGTTCATCGTCAATCGCAAAGAATTATCGTGTCAGAAATACGGAGGAAATGAACTCATGATCGTTTCTGGTAAAAAAATATCATCCATCGTGATAGCGGGATTCATTGTCATCTCCATGGTCTGGCCCGGTCCCGCCTGTGCCGTTACCTGGGAAGAAAGGCCTTTGCTGGCATGGGAAAAACGGGCGCTGGAGGTCTTTGATGTCAATAATTACGACAGAGTTATTGCCATGGCCCAGGAACAGACCGGCGACCCCAACGGGAATGTTCCTGTTTTTATTTATTTCAGTCATGCCCAGAAATATTACCTCGAAAAAAACAGGGCCTCTGCTGCTTATTATAAGCAGCAGTACAACATGGTGATAAACAGGTTGTCGGGAGCAAATCTTGCGGTGCTGACCCGTCTTGTTGTGATGCCTCAAACGTCATGGAATGCGAAAATCAACAACAGTTTCATTGAAGCCGCATTTGAAAAGGCGGGTAACGAACTCTATCTGGGCGCAATCCTCTTTTACCTGAGCAACACGGCGCCGGAGGTTGCGAAGGGAGCGGTGGGAGGTTTATGTGCCATTCTGCAAAACAAACGTGAGATTGTAATGAATGGCGGAACACTGAGCCAGGAAGACCGGGCATGGATGAGTGATCCCACACTCCTGAAGCTCCTCATCAGGAAGACAGGTGAATCCATCAGCCCCCTTTCCGGTTTTATGTCGAAGCTGCCGGCCGTCGCCCGAAAGAAGGTGATGGGCGGTCCATCTTTATGCCTGGCCTTGATAGAAGATCCGGCTCTCCCACTGTTGCGTGAAGCTGCGGGCATGGGCAACGCCAACGCGGCGAGTACGATTCAACTGGTGCAGGATGCCCGTGGCGAGTGCCTTGCACGGTATCCCAACAGCACATGGTACAGTGCGACAGGAAGGTAGTACGGAGAGTTAGCAAGGAGCGGGGCTAAAGAGACAGTGGAGGTATTGTATAATATGCCGTCGTGTCTGCCTTAACCCCCGGAATAGCGAGCGAAACGGTTTATGAATTAAAAGGAGAAAAAATCAATGCATCGATCAATAGGCAGAATCCTGTTAGTTGTAGTGCTTTCCTGGTGTGTGTGCATCGGGGGGATGTCTCCGGTGTACGCAGCGAAGAAGACGAGAATAGCCGTCGTCGATCTTGATTCTCAGGGTGATAAGGCGAAGGAAGATGAACTCGGAACAATGGCATCGCAACTGCTGACGGCTGAATTTGTCAAAGGAGGTCGTTTTGATGTAATTGAACGACAGGCATTGAAGAAGATAGTCGAAGAGCAGCAACTTGGTCTCACAGGACTGGTCGATGCCAATACGGCGGCGCAACTGGGGCGTGTTCTCGGTGCCACGTATATCGTTACCGGTTCCGTCATCAGCTATCCCCGAGGTATGGATCTTGTTGTCAAAATCGTTGAAACGGAGAGTGCATCGATCAAAGTTGCCGATCGCCTGTCGGCGGGAACCTCGTCGGAACTATTCAGAAAAATCCCAGGTTTTGTGTCGCAGATTACCGATCAATTCCCCCTGAGAGGTATTATTATTCAAAAAAAGGAAAAGTCCTATACCATTGATATGGGGAAACAAGAAGGGGTAAAAAAAGGCATGAACTTTGAGGTATACCAGGAGGGGCAGCCTATTAAACACCCCATGACCGGGGAGATCCTCGGAACTGAAAAAATTCGCATTGGTCTCATCAGGATTATCGATGTTCAGGAGAAAATCGCTGTCGCTTCGGTGGTAAAGAAGGAACCGAAGCAGGCTATTGACGTCGGGAATCGGGTACTGTCAGTAACGGGTCCTTCCCAATCGGTACCCGCGACATACACGAGATCATCAACGGGCGCCCTTCGATACTCCCAATCATGGGGGCGGAAAGGCACCGGCACGGCCGATTTTAATCTTCCCTACGGGATCGCAGCGGATGCCGAAGGACATGTCTATGTGGCGGATACATACAACAATCGTATTCAGGTTTTCAATTCGAATGGAACCTTCCTCAGAAGTTGGGGGCAGAAGGGAACTGGTCAGGGACAACTCTTGCTGCCCTATGACGTCGCCGTCGATCGACAGGGAAATGTTTACGTTGCCGATACGTATAATTTCCGGATTCAGAAGTTCGATACCTCGGGGAGGGTCGTTCTTCAGTGGGGGCGGAAGGGCGCCGGCATCAGTGAGTTTGCCTTTCTCAGCGGCGTTGCGGTCGGTCCCGAAGGTTCGGTATACACCACTGACGCAAAAATGAACAGGATTCAAGTCTTTAATGGTGACGGACGGTATCTTCGATCGTGGGGACAGGCCGGTAAGGAAACGGGAAATTTCGTGGCACCCATGGGAATCACGGTTGACAATAGCGGCAACGTCTATGTGGCGGACAGCAAGATGCAGCGGGTGCAGGTTTTCGGATCACGGGGAAACTTCAAAAATGCAATAACCGGCACAATGGTGTATCCCGTTGATGTGACTGTCGATCAGAGCAGCGGCAACCTGTATGTCCTCGATGGAGCAAGTCACTCTTTCTGGGAAATGTCTCCGGTCGGGCAGATTCTCATGACTTTTGGAGGAGCTGGAAGCAGCAGTGCCCAGTTTATCAAACCGTATGGTATTTGCGCCGATGACGCAGGGAATATATTTGTGGCCGATACGGCGAACTGCCGTATCCAGAAATTTTCACGGGAATGATGGATCTCCCGTAGTATCGTTCCTGATTCGACTCTTATATTCGATAGTAATGATATATCAACGGATTGAGCTTCGTTGAAGGGCAAAAGTGTATTTCTATGGACTTTGCATCGTCTCAGCAAGTGTCAGCGTCCCCCCGGCAATCTTCATATCTTCAATGGAAGCCTCCACGGTGAAAAGAAAAAAACTTCCGTATTGTTTTTGAAGCTGCGCCGCCAGACGAAGCGTATCCCCCGGTTTTGCAGGTGTCATGAATTTCATGTTGACGCCGGCAAGGACGAGATTTAAATTACTTTTCCGGGGAACGGCGGCGTCACGCTTCAGGGTGAGACCGACCAAAAGACCACATGCCTGGGCAAGTGCCTCCGATATCAGCACACCCGGCATGATGGGACGTTCCGGAAAATGACCTGCAAAAAACGAGTCATCCGCCTGAAGCTGTTTCATGCAGACAATGCTCTTACCCGTGGAAAAGCTTACTACCCCGTCGATGAATAGAAAAGGACTTCTATGGGGAAGGATCGCCTGTACCTCCGAGAGATCATATATATACGGATCGAACATGGCTGTCATCCTTTCTCACCGCCAACACCCTGGTTTTTTAACGAATTTTTCGATAATGGTTTCAATGGTCTTTACTTTATCCGTTATCATGGCTTCGATTGTTCGGTCAATCCACCTGACGGTTCTGTAGATGACGGAACCGGGGCCGACTTCTATGAATATAAAATTATCGTTTAAACGGAGTTTCTTTATTACGTCAACCCAGAGAACAGGGCTGCTGAGCTGATCGGCCATTGTTTTTTTCAGCTTTTCTCCGTCGGTTACCAGGTCGAGTGAACTGTATGAAAGAAGTGGGACCCGGGGTGATGCTACGTTGATTGTGTTAAGATGCGTGTGAAAACGGAGGCTGCTGTTCGCCATCAATATAGAGTGATATGCCGTTTCTGCCGCCAGGAAATACGCGTCCAGCGCCCCTTCTGCGCAAGCTATTTCCATGGCCTTGGAAACGGAGGAACGGAGACCTGATACAATAATCTGACGGGAGGTATTCCTGATTGCTACCTGAACCGTGCCGGACCGGCGGCAGATAAGCTCCGTCTGTTCACCGGAGAGTCCGAAAATAACTGCCATACATCCGTCAAAATTCCCGCCCTCATCGAGAAGTATCTCCCCCGCCCGCTTTACCAGGTCAAGACCATCCGTAAAATCAAAGCAACCGGCGGCATATGCAGCGGCATAGAAGCCTGAACTGTATCCGGAAGTTATAAGAGGTTCGATACGGTGAGCCCGTAACACTTCAGTGATGGCACAGCTGATGGTATACACGGCGAGTTGCGCATTCAGATCAGAATTCAGTTCTTCGTCGGGACCTTCGAAACAGAGTCGTCTTAGGGAGAAATCCAGATGACCGTCGGCACGATCAAAGATATTCCTGGCTTCCGGGAATGATTCGTAGATGTCATATCCCATGCCCCTGTAGTGTGATCCCTGCCCGGGGTAGAGAAAAATGAGGTTATTTTCCATTTCCCATGCCTCTCCCGTCATCAGGGATATCGACCAGAAATATTTCCGCTGCCAGTGGTTCATTTATCGATGTGAACTCCAGGCGTATTGACGTAAAATCACCATTCTTTTCCAGTATGTCAATACGGCGGGGCAGCCATTGATCGGGGGCAATGTCCATTTCAATTATTTCGATGCGTTGTGCCATTCTTTTCTGTCTCGGGATCAGCTTCAGATGGTATGTGCCGTCATTGCCGATAGAGTCGAGGGTAAAAGCATAATGCTTTTCAAATTCCTCGACCGGTTTTCCCATGCCGAAATATTCTTTAAGGATATTGTTACCCAGGTATCGTTCTTTGCTTTTCCCCGTGTTCGGATAATACACGAGGAACAGCCTGTTTTTAAAGAGCAACGTGACCGGTGTCGGGTTGAGAATTTTGCAGAGCATCATCCCCGGCGCCTGGAAGTAAATCGTTCCTTCGGAGTGCAACGGCTCTTTCAACAGGCGGGTTGATTTTACCTGTATGAACGTTGCGGTGAGCGTATTCAGGGATTTTTCCCGTTCTTTCAACTGCTGTACGATACGCGCCGACTCGTCCTGGCTCGAAACCGGCGAGGATATCCCCTTGTGTGGAATGAAGAGAAAACCTATTAAAATGAGCAGACAAGTACCGTATCGTCGAATCATGCTACCCCCGAAGCGTTTTTTTCCAAGCTTGACGAAAACCGTAGTTCTGTATGCCGAAAAAAAGACTGTTCTTATTCAATGGAAGAAGTCTCAACGCAATGGAGCGGAGACCGTACAAACGCTTATATGCCCATGTGAAGCCGTCCTGCAGTTCGTCCACAGTCATGTTCTTCGGCGTGAAAACGACGTGATTCATATCGTAGTGCTCCCAGTTTGTGTCGATGATCCTGTTTTCCCGAACAAGTGCTTCGTAGACGCGGGTTCCCGGATATGGTGTCAGAATCGAAAACAAGGCCGCCTCGATGCGGGTTCTTTCAATGAATCGAAGCACATCGGGAAAAACGGTTTTATCATCATAATCGGTTCCGAAGATAAACGAACCCTGGATACCGATTCCATGGTCGTGTATCGTTTGTATGGCGCTTCGGTATTCCGCCGCACGATTCATCGATTTTCCCATGGCTTTGAGGTTTTCCTGCGATAGAGATTCAAAGCCGATGAACAATCCCATACATCCGCTGTCCTGTGCCAACGCCAGCAATTCCCGGTCTTTTACAATGTTCAGTGATGCTTGGCTGAACCATTTGATCTTCATCGGGATGAGGGTCCTGAACAGTTCCTTTGCATAGGCGGGTCTCCCCGCGATGTTGTCGTCCACAAAAAACAGGAATCCCTTTTCCATCCGGCTGATTTCATCAACAACATCATTGATCGGCCGGACGCGATAGGTGCGGCCGTAGAACGAGGTGACCGAACAGAAATCGCAGTCGAAGGGGCACCCACGGGTCGTCTGAATTGTGTTGGTGAAAAAATATTTCCTGCGATTGAGGAGGTCTCGCCGCGGAAGGGGGAGATTCACCAATGAATGAAAATGCTGCGGTTCATAAAAAGGCTGGAGGGTTCCCTCAAGAAAGTCTGACAGAACCCGGGGCCACGTGTCTTCCGCCTCGCCCGTCACCACGGAATCGGCATGACGTTTCGCCTCATGTTTCATCGTTGTTGCATGAATGCCGCCGATAATGACGGGAACGCCTCGTTTCCTGAATGTGTCCGCGATTTCGTATCCTCGCGTTGCCAGGGGAGTCATGATCGAGATCGCCGCAAGGTCCGGCGGATTGGAAAAGTCCAGCGGTTCAGCATTTTCGTCGATGATAGAAACCTCCCAGCTGTCACCGGTCAACCCCGCCACGGTCGTTACGGAGAGATAGGGGAATCGAAAGTAAATCTGACCCCAGAGACTGTCGGCGGGCCATTTTGGTATGATCAAATGAAGTTTCACGGCATTTCCCCTTTGCTGATGGGATCGGGACAATACCACTGGTCGGGATATCGGCGAATATATGATTCAAACACCCGTGCCAGTTTGTTCAGGGTCGTGTCGAGAACCATCTCTTCGTTGCCTTGATCCGAAACGGGAATTGCTTCTTCCAGAATGCCCACATATCGTCCGTCAGGCTGTTTTATTATGAAAACGGGAATAAGCGGTGCCCCCGATTTCATGGCCACCATGGCAGGACCGATGGGAAAATCCACCTTTTCCCCGAAGTATGTCACGGATTTTCCCCGCCCGAAAAAGTCCTTGTCTCCGACCATGGCGACGATTTTATTCATTCTGAGGTGCTTCAGGATTTGAAGACCCGAAAACGGCGACAGAGGGTTCATTTCTATTATGTCGGTTCCTCTGTGCCGGCGGAGGTGGTTCACGAGGGTGTTTGTCGCTCCCGCATTATGGGATATCGCCACGACCGCCAGGGGGTAATTCATAAGACGGAGTAAGCTTCCTCCGATTTCCCAGTTCCCCACATGGGCTGATACGAAAATGGCCCCCTTTCCTCTCGCCAGTGCCTCTTTAAGAACATTTTCCCCCTGAATGTCGGCAAAGAACTTTTGGACTTTAGAAGGTGGAAGCTGAGGTATGAGGAAGAAATCGACCATGTAGTGTCCGTAGTTTAAAAATATTCCGCGGACTGTTCGCCGTATAAGCGGATCGGTCGGTGGTCTGTTCAGAGCCAGCGAGAGATTGTTCATGAGGCCGTCCCGGTCACGGTCGGAAAATGCGTACACCAGCAGGACCACCATTTTTCCAAGCCAGTGACAAAGCCGGACGGGCAAATACCGGACGGTAAGGAAGATGGCATAATATGATAGTGGGCTGTCAAGGGCGTGTTTTCTCATTGAGATAGATTGTTCGAACCTTTCATGGTGGTTACGTGCTCACGGGATTTCCCCGTATGAGAGATCGAGATTCTTTTCAATAAATGACCGCACTGTTTCCATCAGCGCTTCACCGTCATTCTCTCCGAAACGTTTCGGATCGATTTCATCGCCGACAACAATCTCCATTTTCCCCGGCAACAGATCCAGCGTTCCTTTTCGAAGGGCAAAACGGCCGCCGTTGACCGTAACCGGCAGGATCGAAACCCCTGATCTGAGTGCCAGCACCGCTCCCCCAAGGCGAAACGTCAGTAACCGGCCATCCTTGCTTCGTGTTCCTTCAGGAAAAATTATCACTGATGTTCCTTCTTTGACTCTGCGGGCGGCTTCGTTCAGCCCTGCGTATGCATCTGTTCGGTTGCCCCTGTCGATATAAATGTGTCCCATTCTTTCGAGAGCATAGCCGAAGACGGGGATCTTGCGGATTTCTTTTTTAACAATCCACCTGATTTGAAGCGGAAGCTTCCCTATCAGGACCCAGACGTCGAATAAACTCTGGTGATTGGACATGACAATGTATGAACGGCTTGTATCTATCTTTTCCTTACCCTTGATTTTCACCTGCGTCCCGGAAAGATAAACGTTGAGAAGCGACCAGAATCGGCCGATATAGTGAACAACAGTGCCTCTTTTATCAAAAAAAGAAATAACAATCACAATGATGCCCAGGATAAGCGTATTCAGGATAACGGATATCAGATAAAAGGGACGTATTAACGGGTAGAGGACCCAGTAAAAAAGAACCTTCATGATTTTCATGCTCTCCGGGCTGTCGATCGGATTCGTGATGTTCGGCAATCCTGCGTGGATAAAAAAATCTTTACACTGATTTGATTGTATGTTTAATTTCGCTTTCCTGTAACAGTGGAATACTTGAGTGCAAGAAAAACTGTGTACAAATATCAGAAAAAAAAGTCAAACTCAAATTTGAGGCTTTTACCCGCAGGTTCCACGGCAGTCTAATTGTTAACTGAGCGGCGTCGGGATAAACAAAATGCATCGGCACACTGCGATTCATCTCTTTCGAAAAACATGGTGTATGTTCATCATGATCTGCCTGGTCGGCTGTTCGACGAAATACACGGTTGACGCTCCCGACTATCATGGTTATGCGGGAGAAATCAATCGACATGAGAGGTTCGTCAACGCGGATAAAAAACGGATTTTTGAATTGCTGACGAATGAAGAAACGTTTCAGACGTTCTGTCCCAGCGGAACCATGGTGAGCTTCGAACCGCTGCTGCCGTATCAGCAGGGAACCGTTGTTACGACGAAGATCGAACATATATTCAAGCTTGGCTGGACGTCTCGCGTTGAAGAGGTTGCTCCCTGTGATCGGATACGGTTAAGTTTTCGTGACGGCTTCTTCGCCGGAGGAACGGAACTATGGGAACTGGAGCGCGTCGATGAGGGGACGCTGGTAATCCAGACAATAATTGTAGAGCCCAGGGGATACATCCGTCGTATATTCTGGAATCTCAAGATCAGGCTGAAGCACAATGTCATGGTTGAAGCGTTTCTCGATAAGTTGAAGGAACGGGCCGAATCGCCGCAGAAAGGCATATGAATGAACACATGTTGTTCCTGCATCTTATGTCATGAGATAAATGCTACATTAGTGTGCCGGAGGGAGCGGTGGCGATATGTTCAATGTAAAAACTGCGGTCTTGTATGGATTGTCCCCCGTCCTTCCCCTTCGGAACTTTCTGAACAATATAAAGATTATCTGCCGGTGGATCACGAAGAAATAGCCGCGTGGGACCGGATGATGATGCCGGTTGTTCGTTCGTCTGCACATCTGATCAGAACGAGGACCGGCGCCGATGGCGGGAAATTGCTTGACATCGGTTGCGGATTCGGTTTTTTCCTTCGGGAAATGAAAAATTGCGGCTGGCAGGTCGAAGGGGTCGAAATATCTCCTGCCGGCATTCAATACATTCGGGATCGGTGGGATATCCCCGTTCACATTCGACCGCTTGAAGAACTTTCACTAACTGACAACGTCTTTGATGCCGTTACGCTCTTTTACGTCATTGAACACGTGCATGATCCGATAAAACTGTTGTTGGAAGTCAACCGGATTCTCAAGCCCGGAGGTTTCATTTTGCTGAGGTGGCCTCATTCAACTCCTATTGTGAAACTCCTGGGGCCGCTGAGCAGAAAGCTCAACCTCTACCATACACCTTATCACCTTTATGATTTTGCCCCTGATACGATGAGGACCCTGCTGCACCATACCGGATTTGGTTATGTCGAGACCGTCATCGGCGGCTCCACCCGCCCATCAAAACGGGCTTACCGGATCCCATCGGTGATATTTGGAAGGCTGGCCGAAATAGTATGTAGACAGTCTCACGGAAAGTTCATGCTGCCCGGCGTGAGCAAAACCACAACTGCTTTCAAGTGTTCTTGAAATAGTTTTTGTGCAGTCGAAAATCTCCCGGTGTCTGAAGATTTTTCTCACACTGAATTGTCCAGTGTTTCAGGCTGTGAGCAGAATCATGCAGGGATTCGGAGGGTCGTGCCTGCGGACTCCGGTGAACGGCATCGGGATCAAGCTTTTTTAACGGACTGTTAGAGCATGAATCTGTCGATTTCTCAGCATGCCTGAACAAGAAATGATAGAAATCTTTCCTAATTCCTGTTATTGTGGGCACCGTCTGATAGAGATCGGAATGAGACCGTCATCCTGAAAGGTAGAGAGCACCATGAAGAAACTTTTGTATATTCTTGTTATTGCCGTAAGCATAACTCTAGGGGCGGAACGGGGGATAACCGCCGATATGTATGTCACCGATTCTTTCGAAATAATGCTTCGCACGGGACCGAGCACTAATAATAAAATCGTATCCATGCTGCCATCAGGTCAGAAGGTTGAGGTTCTGGAGGCAGGTGGTGACTGGACCCATATCCGCGTCAAAGGGGGAAAAGCGGAGGATAAAGAAGGGTGGGTACTGACTCGCTTTCTCATGACCCGTATGCCGTGGGAGAATCAGACCGAATACTTATTGAGAGAAAACAGCAGATTAAAGGAAAGGGTTCCCCTTCTTGATGGAAAGGTGAAGGAAACGAACACCCAGCTGCAGCAGGTGACGACGACGCTGAAACAGCAGACAAAGGCTTATGAGGAACTGAAGAAGACTTATGCCGAGCTGAAGGGAGGTGCCGCAGACTATTTGAAGCTCAAGGAAGCCCATGAGGTCGCAAAATCAGCCCTGAAGCAGGCGCAACAGACTGTGGCATATCTGACCGAAGAGAACAAATCGTTAAAATCAACAATCGCCATCAAATGGTTCTTAGCGGGAGCGCTTGTTCTCCTCTTCGGCCTCATGATCGGCCTGGTAGTCGGACAGAAGCAGAAGAAAAGCAAGTCGATGTTGTATTCGTGATCAATGACGGAACAGCGTAAGCCGAAAGCTGCAGGGGATAGTTCATGGACTGTATCATCGTCACTTCTCCGCGTTGTTCATTCCATTGCCGGGTTCCCGATACATCGTGGTATGACGTTCCGCTGATGACCGGGTCATTGAGTTGCGGCCTTTATACGGTTTCCCATCCTGAGAGATCGGATGGTGCCTCGATTTCGGTGAGCGTATCCCATTCATGCAGTCCGGTTTTCTGTTCGTATACGAACCGTGCCGCTTCTTCGGCGGTTTCCACCGTTCGGAGCCAGAGACCGCCCAGACAGAGCTGGACCATGTCCCAGTGAACTTCGTCGGATTCTATGGAAAACGTACCGACCTTTGATCTGAACACATACCGCATATTTTCAATCCGCCTTTTTTGAATTTGTTTATGAAACCTTACTTTGGTATTGAAGCACTTTTATCATCGATCAAGTTTTTCACTCCTGATTTAACCAACGACGGGTTCGTTATCAGCTTGAACCGCTTTACTCCCCGGGCATCAATGAATGTGTCGTCGAGAGCAAGGTCCGCTTTTTTCAGGATCTTTACGCCGTCGTCAAGAAAGATGACGTGATAGTTCATGACGCCGAAGGCGGGAGCCGCTGCAACAATCAGCAGGAATATGATTTTTCTCATATCGTGTCACTCCCATGATTTGCAGTTTTGTTTAAACAATTTGACTGAATAATACAACCGCTAATCTATTCTCTGTGCCCGAGGTGACACCATATCGAATGTGAGGGCACTGCCGCGGCGAAAAAAGATGGAACTCAGGTGAAGCGCAGAATCCTTTCAGTTCAGCTTGGTGCTCCGTTGGCCTGCTTTTTCCACTTTAATATCAGTGTGTACAGCGCGGGAAGTATAATAATCGATGCCATGAGGCACGCGCTGATGCCGATAACCGCCACATATCCCATGCTTCTCAATCCCGGATAATGAGAGAGCGCCAGTGTACCGAAGCCGGCCATGGTTGTCAGGGATGTCAGGACGACCGCCCGTCCCGTTCGTGCCATGTCACTCAAAAAGTTATGACCGGTGACCTGACGAAAGGTGTTGGTGAGGTGGATACCGTCGTCAATGCCGATTCCCGCAATCATCGGCAGGATGATTATATTGAAGAAATTGAAATCGAGTTTCGCAAGAACCATGATACCTGCCACAGTGGTCAGTCCGATGAAAAGAGGAACGATGGAGAGCAGGAACAAGGCAAGGGAGTGATAATAGAGAATGAGAACTCCCGCAATGGCAAGCAGCGCCAACAATAATGACGATTCGAGGTTGGAAATAATAAGCCGCTTCAATTCACCCGTAAGGAGGTTTGGTCCGGTGAGTTTGTAGTCGCCTTTATTCAGGCCGACCTCTGTCAGCTTGGCTGTTACCGTTTCTCTGAATGCCGTCGTGTCAGTGTGGTGCCAGAGGTCTTTCAACGGAAAGATGTATGTTATTATCGTATAGTCTTTCTCCATGGCCGCCATAAACGGTTTAATCAGCGGTGCGAGGGCAGTCTCCCCAAGCGCCGATGGAAGAATTATCTCTTCTGATGTCAGGACTTTACGTAATTTATTGAAATAGTCATCGTAGAGACCTGCCGTGGCAAATCCGTTTTCGTCACAGGCCCGGTTAAAGGTCTCCTGAATACGGTCCGGGTCAAAGGCTATTCCCCCGCTTCGGATCATTTGCCCCGTAAGTTTCTGCTCCTCGGCAGAGGCAATAAACCGGTTCAGCGAAGTGAATCCGCCAATCCTGCCGTTTTGTTTTAAATCTTTCATGGCATGGAATATTTGAGAGCTCTTTTTCAGGACATCCTTTTCAGAAGGACCTTGAACGACTATCATTGTTTGTGCCATCGATCCCCCGATCCAGCGACTGACCATATCCTGGAGGTGAAAAGTTTCACTGTCGGCAGGGCGGAAATTCCTGAGATTATCATCGAAAGAGACGCGAAATCCTGAGAGCGAAAGGAGAACCGTAACAAAAAGGAACGCAGCAATTATTGTTTTCGGATATGAAGCGCACAGGCGCATGGGCTTTTCGAGTCCGAATCTACTGATCATAATCGGTCGTCCGCTTTTTGTTTGCGTCGAGAAAAAGATCAGAAGGCAGGGAAGGACGACCAGCATGACGGCGAGGCAGATAAGGATTCCCGTTCCCGTGACAATGCCGAGTTCTTGAAATCCGCGAAAATCAGATATGGCTATCGAATAAAACGCAACGGCTGTTGTGATTCCTCCGATTACAATCCCCATTCCGGATTCATGAAATGTTTCTTTAAGTCGAAGTGTCGGTGGGAGATTGATTTTATCGTTTCCAAAGTAGCGATTAACCATGTGAATCGCAAAATCAATACCAAGACCGATCAACACACATGAGAATACGCAGGTAAGGACATTAACATGGTGAAACATGATACTGGTGAACCCGAGAGTCCACAGAATGCTTATGACAAGTGAAGCTGCGACATAGAAAAGAACCCGTGTTGTTCTGAATGATATCCCGAATAGAATAAGAACCGCCAGGAAAGATGTCAGGATGGTTACGGCAATATCTTTCTTTGTCGTTGCCTCGTCACGAACGGCAATTGGGTATCCGCCCGTGTACGAAACGATAATCCCGCTTCGTGAATCGAGCCCCACGTCTTCGAGTGACAACTGTTCAAGATGACCGACTGTTTTCATGAGGTCTCTGCTGAAGGAAAGATCCTGAGGCGGTCGGTGCGGGCTTATGAAGATAAAGTAGGTTGAACCGTCGTCGGTTCGGAAAAACCCTGTTCTTCCGGAGTTTATCTGTTTTGCCGCGGGGGAGGTGAACCGATGTTCGAAGAGTTCCCGAATACCAAGGGGATCGGCGGCGATGATGTCTCGTGCTGCCATGCCGAAGGGAGTCATGAGAAGATGTTTATTCTGTTGCACCTGATGACGGATCTCCTCGTCTGTTAAATGAGATGCCAGGAGTTCCAGGTCTTCGACTTGAAGAAAAAGCGGGAGGTAGTCGAGCAAGGTCCCGAAGACGGACGGGAATTCACGTCCGTCATTCTTATAGGTGACATTTTTGATGAGCGGGCTTCCGGCAAGATTCTCCGCAAATGTTTCAATAAATGATTCACCTGTTTCGGCTTCGTCACGTGAGGGTATGGAAATGACTGCAATCAGGAGGGAATGCTCCCCGATCCGGTCGGTGATATCGAAAAAAATCCGCACTTCCTCATTGTGATCGGGAAGGAGCGAGTAGAAGTTCATGTCGAGTTGAAGGCGAAATGCCAACATTGCGGCCAGTACGGTGATACAGATCGTCAGGATCAGTATGTGCCGGTGGAATCGATAAATTATGTGATGCAAGGGGTATGACCTCGTGATCTATCCCTTTTCGGCCGGGAAATACTTTTTCCAGAGATTGTCGGCAACAACCGCATACTTTTGCGCGTACTCATCCATTTCACCTGCCAGATCCTGAAAGATGATTTCTGCGCCCTCATGGGTGAAATATGCTCCGAATTTCGTGATGGTATCACGGCCGACCTGAGGATTGTCGACAAGTGTGCATGGTCGAAGAAGATTGTCATACAGGGGAAGTCGAGAACACAGCGATCGGAACATGGGGGAAAAAATAGCCTCCTTCAGAGGGGTTGCCCTGATATTGTGGGTGGCATAATGACAGAAGACACATGGTTCCACGTCTCCATTGGCATTGATGTGAAAGTATTTTCTGCCGCCGGCGATGCATCCTCCGACCAACGGTCCATCATGCCAGAAGTCGGCCAGAAGAATCTGTTTGCTTGCCCGGAGATACGTTAATCGTTCATACTGATATCCCCGCTGCTCAGGGGTTTGCATGAGTTCAAGGTTCGGTTCCCGTCCGATGGGAACATACATGAAGTACCACCCCAGCACACATCCCTTGTCGATCATAAATTCTATGAATTCGTCACTGTTAAGAATCTCCGTATTCCGTCGAGTCAGTGTCCCGGAAAAGCCGAACAGTATTTTCGATTCTCTCAGCAGCTCCATCGCCTTCATGATTTTGCCGAAATGTCCTCGACCACGGCGCAGGTCTGTTTCTTCTTCGTATCCTTCGATGCTGATGGCCGGTATGATGTTGCCGACATCGACAAGCCGCTGGCAGGTTTCTTTATTGATCAACGTTCCGTTGGTGAAAACGTGAAAGACGACATCATTGTGTTTTCTGAAAATATCGAAAATCCGGGGATGAAAAAAGGGCTCCCCGCCGGACACGACACAGAAAAACATTCCCATTTCCTTCGCCTGAGTGAGTGTGCTGTCGATTTCTTCAAATGACAATTCGCCCCTCTTGTCGTAAGAGCCCGCATAACATCCGTAACACTTCAGGTTGCATTTCATGCTTGGACTGATGACGAAGAAACCGGGAGGATAGGGCATTCCGGTTCTTTCGGAAAACTCCTTCCGTTTATTCGTGCCGATAAGGAGCTGATTGAGAATTGCCGCCTTGATGAGTGTTTTCCGGTGGTGAGGGTTTGTTCCCCTGAGAATCTTCTTCGTGACGGCGAGGCTGGGGTGGTTGGTGTCAAACAGCCTCTTGATCCACTTGATTTTTTCCACATAATAATCTTTGGTAGCCAGTTTTTCGGCCAGATAGGCCAATACGGTGTAAATCCATCTGAATAATCGATCATTGCGTATGTTCGAGAGAAGAATGAAGAGAAAATTAATCAAGTATATTAAAAATCGGCTCTTGAGCGTATATACCATTCGTGAGAATCCCCTTTTTGTATGTTTCAGCTGCCGGCTAATATCCACCATAACTTCAAGATGCAGTCACCGATTCCCAGCAGAATAGCGCACCCCAAAGTACTGCCCAGAATCAGAAGCAGATAGCTGTAAGGTTTGGGATACTTTAATAATTTTGAAAGAAGAACACCGCTCCACATGCCGCACCCTTTCATGGGAAGCAATGTTATTGCCACAACACCCGGGGCGCCCATGACCTGCATCCAGCGAAAAAAACGCGATTCGTGAAGCTTCCGTTCCTTCTTTCTGGCTCTTTCAGAGAGCTTCCGTACCAATAATCGTTGAGACAGCGCGCCGTAAAGATAATAGAACATTGGTATCTGCAACGTGTCCAGCATGACGACGACAGGCACAATAAATAATGCAGTATAACCTAATAACTGCGCACTGAGAACGGCAACGGGTCTCCCTCCCACGATATAGAGCGGGATGAAATAGAGAACGAAGTTATCTGCAAGGTTGCTTTTTAAATAGAGCACGATCTCAGTCATTAGCTGAATTTTTCCTTATACATATGTCGTCTCTGAAATGCAACGGTTTTCTTTTCGAGAACGGTGGAGATCGATGTGAAGGGGAAATCGTCGAGCAGGCGTTCGAGTCGCTCAGGCGTCGTGACAACACGGGCATGCAGAACAAAGAGTTTGGAAAGCGGCAGCTTCACGCGGGGCGGGTTGTGGTCGAATTCCCGCGGATGGACGTAGATTACGGCGGGTTCACCATTCCTGTTGAACTTTTCTATGGATCTGTGTATCAATCGATATGGAAATACTCGGAGTCCCCATCCTCCGCCCACGGGCAGGTTGATAAGAGGAGTGTATGCGGTAAGTGGCGGGAATTCCCAGATATGACCCTCATTGAGTACCAGTCTGTGCGGTGCTCTCGGATAGGCTGAATTACCGATAATCGGTAGTGGCGCCATACTCGAATCGTATGCGAATCCCTCCTGCCTGAGAATGTCAAGCGCCCACAGCGAGTCATTCCGGACGGACCATTCCGGCGCCCGGTATCCCTTGATCGGGCGTCCTGTGATCCTGGTGATGGTATCAATCGCCTGTTTCAGATCCCTGCGAAACTCGTCCTGTGTCATGGTGTAGACTCGCCGGTGAGCATATCCGTGTGTGGCGATTTCGTGACCGTCACGATGAATCTTTCTGATGAGCTCGCCATGACGGTCTGCGATGTATCCAAGAACGAAAAAAGTCGCCGTAATGGTTCGTCGGCGGAGAATATCGAGTATTTTAAGAGTGTTCTGCTCCACACGACTTTCAAGGTCCGGCCAGTCGGCTTCGGGGAGCACTTGATCGACGCCGCAGATGTGATACCAGTCCTCGAGGTCGACGGTCAGAATGTTATGTACGCTCATCGCTTTCTCTTTTTGAGCCTGTATTTCATGTCCCGATCATACAGGAATGTAAGGGGCGTCATCAGTCTTCCAATAACAGGCAGGGGGTCGGTAAGAGACAGAATATCGTAAGCTGTATTATTATCCCGAAAGCGAAAAAAATCATGAATCAGAGAAGCCCGCCGTGGGTTGTGAATAAAGTGGAGAATGTCCCCGGGGAGCATCCAGCGGCACCGCACCCCCAGTTTGTAATGCTCAACCGGTCCGAATGTTTCCCCCCGGGACATGCGATACAGGAGATATGGAAAATTCACCCCCGCAACGATTGACAGATGAAGCGATCCCCAGAACCGGGGATTGATTTCCATGAGCTTGGGGATTCCGTCCCGGGGATCAATCTTGAATTCGACCATGGCTATCCCGAACCAGTCAAGTTTTTTCATCAGCGTTACCGCCATATCGAGAATGTCATCGTATCTGGCGCTTTCACGGAGTGTGCTTGCACCTCCGGTGACAGGGTATTCCCGCAGGCGTTTATGGACAAACGATGCCTTGACGGTACCGTTTTCATCAAACAGGAGCGATACCCCGTAGCCCGGCCCTTCCCGGGGTATGCGTTCCTGGATCAACGGGTAGGGGAAATGGCGATGAATTTTCGGATAGTATGCCATAAGTTGATCGGCATTTTCGGGATAGGTTATTCCGACGGCGCCGGACCCGATTCTCGGTTTTATGACGACGGGATAGGGGAGTCTGTTTTTTACCTGGTCGATGTGTGAAAGATCGTCGATAAACCATGTCTTCGGGACAGGAATTCCTGTCTCTTCCGCGATTCGGAGCACAGCGTCTTTCCGTCGGGCCAGACAATATTTTTTATATGGAACGACAGGAATAGCGGCATGTCGAGACAGAAGCGAATGGTGCTGCGAGATGAGGCCGGTTGTTTCATCTTCCATGGGCAGGACCATCCGGTATGAATGTTGAGACAGTTCTTTTTCCAAGGCGTCGATAAATTCAGCAGGTTGTATGAGCGGTGACGGATAGACGAGAGAACGATGGCAGTATCGGGAAAAGACGGCTGTGGCGAGACGGGTGCTTTCACCAACCGTAACATTGATTCCCTTCTTTCCCAAAGCCCTTACGGCTGCCAGGGATTTTCGCCAGTGTCCGTCTGTTATAAATACGTCTGAGTTCATTCTATCTTTATTGTTGCGTGGCACAGTTGCGTCGGTTGTTTTTTTATACGATATCAATGAGAATGCAATCTATAATACGTCACGGTTTTTTTGCAAAGTGAAAAGTTTGCTTCCCGACCCGAAATTTTCAATGGGTACGATGACAACACATTTCATGACGTTTAGAAGGGAAGGATGCATCAAATTCTTGATTGGTCAGAATGACCATGATCTGAAGATGACAGGGTTATACGAATCTGTCACCTGTTTCTTCGACCGGTGATTCTTTTTGAGGGTGGGAATATCTTTGTATCAGAAAACATATCAATGAATGCTGCAGGGATCGTACCTTGCCGATATACATATACTTTTTTAGCCTTGCGCAAAGGCCGTTCCTCTGCTAAACATTTCGATTAGTCTTTTGATAATTTACTGCGCGATGTAACGGCATTCAATATGGAATACAGAGATAAACGTGTTGTCATTACCGGCGGGACCAGGGGATTAGGTAAGACCATGGCTCTTTCTTTTGCCCGTGAAGGTGCCCGTGTAGCGGTAACGTACTCTTCCGACGATAGAAGTGCCGCTGAGACGGAAATGGAATTACGTTCATTGACGGAAGAGTGTCTGCTTATCAAGGCGGATGTTTCAATCCGGTCTGATGTGGATGCAATGATCAGAGAAATATTACATCACTGGGCGTATGTGGACGTTCTTATCAATAATGCTGGAATTATCAGGGACAAACTGCTTGTGTTTCTCAATGAGGATGACTGGGATCGTGTTCTTGACGTGAATCTCAAAGGTACCTACCTGTGTTCACGTTCCGTTGTCAGATTAATGATAGGGCGAAAATTCGGACGTATCATTAATGTAACATCACCCTCCGCGCTGACGGGGAGACCATATCAGACGAATTATTCGGCTTCAAAAGGCGGGATCATTTCATTTACCAAATCGCTTGCGCGGGAACTGGCTCGATTCGGGGTGACTGTCAATGCCGTATGTCCCGGTGTTATCGCCACACCGATGACTGAACATCTTGATGATAAAACCAGGGATGAATTTCTCAGGATGATTCCCATGGGGCGATTCGGCGACCCCGGGGATGTTGCAGAAGCAGTTTTATTTCTGGCATCGGAGCGGGCACGATATATCACTGGTCAGGTTCTGGTCGTAGATGGCGGCCTGACATAAATACAATTAGAGGTTAGCAATGAAGGAAGTTGTCAAAAACTCAGAAGCACTTTATGATTTTCTAAAAAAAATGATTGTGGAGACACTCAAACTCGAGGACATTTCTCCCGATGACATCGACATTGATACCCCTCTTTTCAGAGAGGGGCTCGGCCTTGATTCTCTCGATGCCCTCGAGCTCGTGGTAGCGATCGAAAAACACTTCAACGTCATTATTGAAGATGAAAATGTCGGGAAAAAAGCCTTTGAGTCAATAAGAGCACTGGCGAATTTTATCAAGGAAGAATATCCGCAGGGAGTATAGCACATGCGGTGGGTTGAAACGGAAGAAACGGTCCGCTTTAATGAGGTTGATGAATGGGGAATGGCCTGGTACGGGCATTATATGGCCTGGTTTGAAGTAGGGCGGATGGCCCTTCTCCGTCGATTTGATCTGCTTCCCCGGCACATGGTTGACTTGGGATACATTGCGCCGGTCGTTTCACTTACCTGTGATTATAAGCAATCCGTGGGATGCGGAGAGTCGATTGTTATACGAACAACAGCAGTCAAACCGGAAATAGCCGCCCTGATATGCAAGTTCAAAATTATGCTGAAGGATTCCAAAGTATTACTGGCCCGAGGAGAGACAATGCAGGTCCTTATGACGGTGGATCGAAAACTTGTTTATCGGCTCAGCGGTGAAATCGAAAAGAGAATTAGCAGCCTTTTGCAATTCTGCCAGACCTGATGATATCCAAAAATCATTTCATGTGTGCAAAGATCTGTGTCGTTATACCGGCATATAACAATGAAGAAACCATCGAAACAGTTGTCTCGACGGCCCGGATGTACATTGAATCGGTTGTTGTTATCGATGACGGCTCAACGGACAATACTGCCCGTCTGGCCCAACGAGCGGGCGGACGTATTATCCAGGTGGAAACAAATACCGGTAAGGGAAACGCCCTCCGTCTCGGTTTCCATGATGCTTTGATCCATGGATACGATGCCGTTATAACCCTCGATGCCGATCTGCAGCACGATCCCGGTGATATACCGAAATTCATAGACCATTATAAAACGCATCATGCGAACATAATTGTAGGAAACAGAATGACCCATCGGGATGACATACCATCGGTTCGGCGTGTTCCGAACATGGTCGGAATGTACCTGTTCACCCTTCTGATCGGTCAGACCATAAAAGATTCTCAATGTGGATTCCGGTTGTATGACCGAGCGATTATGGAACAGATCCCCGTCGTACGGGATGGCTTTGATGCCGAAGCGGACATTTTGCTGAGAGCGGGAAAACGAGGATATACGATACAATATGTACCCATCAGGGCTGTCTATTTCGAAAATAGCCGTCATCGATCCTCCTATAGGCCGGTGAAGGATACGTTTCATATCAGTATTACATTTCTAAAAAATTTATTCTGGAAAGAACGATGAGCGGGAAGATAAAACGGCGCGTCGCCGTCACGGGTATGGGAATCATAACATCCATTGGGGAATCTCTTCCCGTGTTCAGAAAAAATCTTTTCGAAGGTACCTGCGGCATCGGTCCCATATCCATCTTCGATACGGATGGCTTTTCCTGTCATTCTGCCGGTGAGGTGACGGTTGACATAACGGGAAATCTTTCCCCCAGAGAAATCAAGCGGGTGTCACGGTGCGATTTGTTGGGGCTCATTGCCGCCGATGAGGCCCTTTCCGGTTTGGGCCGGAACTTTGAAAACTACGATAAGGATCGAATCGGGATTATTCTGGGAGGCGGTGCGGGAGGTATGCTTTCGTGGGAGCACTATCAGCGGGCTCAATGGACGGGACAGTCCCCGGCATATCCAACCCTGCTTCTGCCGGCGGCAACATGTACGTTATCAGACCTCATTGCGGCACGCTACGGTCTGACCGGTTACCGGTCAACGATATGTACAGCCTGTTCATCCAGTGCAACATCAATCGGATATGGGTATGACCTGATCCGTGCCGGCATACAGGATGTCATTCTTGCCGGTGGAAGTGAATCTCTGTCGGAATTAACCTTTACCGGTTTTCACTCCTTAAAACTCATGGATCCGTATTATTGCCGGCCCTTTGATAAAAACCGTCGAGGGCTTTCCCTTGGTGAAGGGGCAGCCGTTTTTGTTCTTGAAAGTTATGACAGGGCTGTTCGACGAGATGCCGTAATCCATGCCGAAGTTTTGGGCTATGCCATCAATTCGGATGCTGTTCATATAACCGCTCCCGATTCCGGCGGGATGAGCAGAGTAATGACACAGGCACTGAAAAATGTCGAAATCGGGCCGGAAACGATTGATTATATTAATGCCCATGGAACTGCAACGCCCATGAACGATCTGATGGAAACGGCAGCCATCAGGATGGTTTTTACCGCCGACCGAGGAAACATGCCCCCCGTCAGTTCGACAAAATCCCAGGTCGGGCACTGTCTCGGAGCTTCGGGTGCCGTGGAAGCGGCAGCTACCATTCTGGCTTTGCAGGAGCAGATGATTCCTCCGACCATACACCTGGATGACCCCGATCCTGAGTGTGGTCTGGACCATGTTCCGAATATATCGAGAAAAAAGAATGTACGGATTGCCATGAGTAATTCCTTTGCATTCGGTGGCAACAATACGTCATTATTGCTGGGCAGGGGTGCATAGAAGCAAAGGATCAAGGTGCAAGGAAAAAGGCAAAAGGTTCAAGGCTTGGGAACAGGAAGATGGGAATCAGAATGCATGATGATTGTATATAGCGAAGGCTGACATGTCGGAAATCGTCGTTACAGGTATAGGAGTTATCAGTTCTCTCGGCATCGGTCGAAATGATTTCTGGGAAGGTGTGCGTACGGGGCGATCCGGCATAAAACAGATTACACATTTTGATACAACGTCACTACGGTCAAATGTTGCAGGGTGGATTGACGATTTTAAACCTGAACGATTCCTCCCCCCGCGAACTTATCGAAGGATGAGCCGGGTGTCTCGGATGGCCGTTGCTGCCAGCATCGATGCCCTCAGTGACAGTGGAGTCAATCTTGAAGAAATCGATCGTGAACGGGTTGCCATTATAATGGGGACGGCATACGGCAGCAGTTCCAAAGTGGATGAATTCTTCAAGGGGCGTTTGAAAGATGGACCTCGCGGGGCTCATCCTTTCACCTTTCCCGAAACGGTTCCGAATGCCCCGGCCAGTCATATTGCCATATTTCACGGTATTACCGGTCCGAACAGCACCTTCTGCCAGAATGAGATATCTTCGGAAACCGCCATCATGTATGCCCGAAACATCCTGTTGCAGAATCTGGTCGATGTCGTTCTCGTAGGAGGTGCCGACGAGTTGTCGGCAATGCAGTATTCCTGCTACGATGCCGTCCGTGCCCTGAATAGAATTACGGTAAGTGAAGGGGAAACTGTCCAACCCCTCCGCGGCGGCGGTCTTGTTCTTGGTGAGGGCGCGGGTATGCTTGTTATGGAACGATCCGAGTTTGCACGGAGTCGAAATGCAAGAATTTACGGCTGCCTGAAATCTGGCATCATCACGGGAGGTGCAGTGGCAATCAATCGATATGATGCCGAAGGAATACAGACGGCCCGTGCGGTGACCAGCGCCATGGAAGATGCCGGCGTCGGCCCCGATGATATCGATCAAATCGATATCTCAGCCAATTATTCGAGAGAACTCGATACGATGGAAGCTGCCATGCTACGCCGGATCTTCGGTAAAAAAGAAGATGAGATTGCGGTGTCGCCGCTCAAATATCGTATAGGAGATTTCGGAGGTTCCGGCATTGTCAGAGCAGCCGCAGTGCTCCTGAGTATGCATGCGGGGGTACCCCTGCCGGCAGTAACCACTGATATCCTTATCGATGGAGCTTGCACTGACCTTCAGTGGAATATAGGCGCATCAGGATCCGTGCTGGTAACCATGATGACGAGCAATACCTTCGGTGGTGGCAGCAGCAGCTTAATTTTTACGATGGCGTAGGCGGTGAGCAGGCATGAATGTTCTCCTTGTATCACCCAATGTGGAATCACTCCCCGATCCCGTCTTTCCGCTCGGTCTTGCTCAACTCTCCGCCATTTTGAAGCGCGACGGGATAAACCACGAAATACTCGATCTTTGTTTTTCCGATGATTACGACAGTTCGATCGAATCGGCACTTCATTCTGTTGACCCCGATGTGGTGGGACTGTCGCTCCGAAATATAGATAATGTAAGTTATCCCCATTACATAACCTATCTGCCGTTCTATCGTAAGGTTATTGAAACAATCCGAAAGCATGGCGATCCATTGATCGTTCTCGGCGGCAGCGCTTTTGCTTTACTTCCCGACGAACTGATCTCATACCTGGATGCCGACGTGGGGATCATCGGCGAAGGGGAGGCGGCGTTTCTGGAATTTCTGAGACAATGTGAACGAAGCAGTGCTTTACACAAATACAAGGGTTCGAGGATCATCGACGGACGACATGGTAAATTCGTCGACCTTGACGCACTGCCCCTTCCCGATCGGACAGGGTTTGACAACGAAGGCTATTTGCGATGGGGCGGCATGGGCAACATTCAGACAAAAAGAGGATGTCCCTTCACCTGTATTTATTGCACCTATCCTATCATCGAAGGTGCCCGAGTCAGACTGAGGAATCCCGGTCGCATCTGTGATGAAATTGAGCAGATGCTCGATCTGGGTATAACGAATATATTTGTCGTTGATAATGTGTTCAACGCGCCCATAGATCATGCCGAATCGATCTGTCGGGAGATAATTAAACGGAACATTTCAGTTTCCTGGAGCTGTTATGCCAATCCACGGTTTGTCACACATCGCCTTATTGATCTGATGATTGAAGCGGGATGCACCAGTGTGGAATTCGGCAGTGACTCCGCCGATGATGTCATGCTGGGCAATCTTGGAAAGAACTTTACCGTTGATGACCTCAGGAACGCATCGGCGGTATGCCGGGATGCGGGGATGTCATTCTGTCATTCCCTCATTATTGGAGGTCCGGGGGAAACTCCGGACAGTGTTCATCATACTTTTAACACGGTGAACGACATGTCTCCGACAGCTGTTATCTGTATGATCGGTATCCGGATATTCCCTGGAACCACATTATCGTCTAAGGCCATGAAAGAAGGATATATTGCACCGAATACTGATTTCCTGAAGCCGGTGTTCTATCTTTCTGAGGCGATCGAACATGGAATCCTTCCCTTTGTTGAGCAGTACTCGCAGACTCACTCAAACTGGATATTTCCGGGGCTGAATATTAATATGACGCAGGAATTGCAGAAAAAGTTACGGCGCTTCGGGGTCAGGGGGCCATTGTGGGAATATATGAGGCGCCGCCGGGGTTTTTTACGAACACGGTAAATCAGTGTATCATGCAATATATTTCAGATGATGAGGGACTCGTATCCCGGCATTGTTGTGAACACAGAGGATTCTGTAAATGTGAAAGGAGATTGATATGACGATGAAAATGAAGGGACCTGTTCTGGTTCTTGTTGCTGTTGCACTGATATTCATGAGTGGTTGTGCCCAGAACTATTATGTCAAAACGCCTACGCCCTCCGCGTCGCTCTATACCGATAAAGGCGATGCGGAAACCGGTTTGAAGATAGAGGATCAGAGAGTAGGAGACGATAAAAATTTTTCCGTTGGAAGGTTAAAGGTTAATCTGAAAAACATCGAAGACGAAATGGCATTTCTCCGGGAAAATCTTATCCAGGAATTGAATTCCCGGGGCATTGCCGTCGTGGCATCCGAATCGGATGATACGCCTCTCCGGTTTATCGTCAGAAAGTACCGTATTCGGAATCATCGAAGCACAGGATTTTCTCCTTTTCAGACTGCAACGATCGTGAGCGGGGACTATGTGAGCAACGGAGAGACCAAGAAGCTCGCCTTTTATTTCCGTATCGGCAAGGTTCCCATGTGGTCGATGAAGGAAGTGGTCGATCCGTGCTACAGCATACCACTGTCAATAATGGTGAAGGAACTCGCATCAAAAATAAATCGATTTTCCTTCGACCTCCAGATGCCGCGAGAAAAGGTGGAAGCGCTAGTGCAGGAAATAGAGGGAAGCGAGGATAACTTTCTGTTCCTGAAAGTCCTCGAACTGGGCTATACCAACCATCCCGCCGCAATCGGGCCGCTTGTTCAGCTTACCGATCATGATGACGACTATGTGAAAGTGGCTGCCATATGTTCACTCGGTGTTCTCGGTGCGGTTGATCAATTTGAATTTCTTAAAAAATGGTAACTATTCAGCACAATGTTCTTTTACATCTATAAATGCAGGGTACTTTCCCTGAAAGAGCAGACATAGGGCATCG
>OMKS01000192.1_pt1 | contig 55181 bp, 47 predicted proteins | sample 1674721 | NCBI WGS metagenome assembly OMKS01 (sample SAMN06264996, study PRJEB25208) | sediment metagenome | isolation source: hot spring sediment | place: USA: California | collected 2014-09-02 | reverse complement strand
CCTTTTGTTACTTGCCCTCACGCCAGCTAGCACTTTTATGATGATTTGGCTGTGTAACTATTTGCGAGGACGTCATTTTTGCCGTTAGAAAAAAGAAGCAAATTGTTTTCATTATCGACCTTGACAAGACATAAATTGTACTTACCTTAGTGCTGAATATCTTTCTATGGGAGTAAAAGGAGTCACTGTAAAGAGGATGTTTCTTTTATTTTCTTTCCTAAATGCTCCATAGCTGTCTGGCCATCCCTTGCACCATATAACAAAATACTGATTTTACAGAGTCAACATCAAAAAGGTGAATTTTTATAGTATAAGAGGAGGTAAAAGAAAATGAAGCTTAGACCGTTGCACGATCAAGTCCTCGTCTTGAGACTGGAAAGCGAGGCAAAAACAGCAGGGGGGATCATCATACCCGACACAGCCAAAGAGAAACCCTACCAGGGAGAAATTATCGCCGCCGGTCCGGGGAAACTGGATAAAGACGGCAAGCGGATTCCTCCGGATGTTAAGAAGGGTGACCGTGTCCTGTTTCAGCGATACGCCGGCACGGAAGTTAAAATCGACGGCGTTGAACATCTCATGATGCGGGAAGACGATGTTCTCTGTATTATCGAATAATTAACGGGAGGAAAGAACCATGGCAGCAAAGGAAATCAAGTATGATGTAAATGCCCGCAACAAAATCATGAAGGGCGTCGACACCCTGGCAAACGCCGTGAAGGTAACATTGGGGCCGAAAGGACGAAACGTTGTTCTCGAACGGTCCTGGGGCGCTCCAAATATAACAAAAGACGGCGTCACCGTAGCAAAAGAAATCGAACTGGAAGATAGATTCGAAAATATGGGCGCGCAGATGGTGAAAGAAGTGGCGTCAAAAACATCCGACATCGCGGGGGACGGCACGACAACCGCCACACTGCTGGCACAGGCCATCTATCGTGAGGGGTCAAAACTGGTAGCAGCGGGCATGAATCCCATGTCACTCAAGAGAGGCATAGAAAAAGCCGTCGATACTATCGTAGGCGAATTAAAAAACATTTCACGGCCCATCAAGGATAAGAATGAAATCACTCAGGTCGGGACCATATCCGCCAATAACGACAAAACCATCGGAACTATTATTTCAGAAGCGATGGAAAAGGTGGGAAGAGAGGGTGTTATCACCGTCGAAGATGCAAAGGGGATGGAAACAACTCTTGACATCGTCGAGGGAATGCAGTTTGACCGGGGATATATCTCTCCCTATTTTGTAACCGATGCCGACAAAATGGAAACTTCTTTTGAAGACGCGTACATATTGCTCAACGAGACAAAACTCAGCAGCATGAAGGATATGCTGCCCCTCCTCGAACAGACGGCGAGATCAGGCAAACCGTTGGTAATCATTGCTGAAGATGTGGAAGGCGAAGCCCTGGCCACGCTCGTCGTCAACAAGATACGGGGAACTATTAAAGTCGCCGCGGTCAAGGCTCCCGGATTCGGTGACCGGCGAAAAGCAATGCTCCAGGACATTGCCATTCTGACGGGCGGCCAGGTTGTATCGGAAGACCTGGGAATCAAACTTGAGAATCTCTCATTGGACGATCTCGGCAACGCCAAGAAAATTATTATCGGCAAAGAAAACACAACCATCGTCGAAGGGGGCGGAAGCAGGACCGACCTCGAGGGTCGCGTCAGGGAAATACGAAGCCAGATGGAAATGACCACCTCTGATTACGACAGAGAAAAACTGCAGGAACGCCTCGCCAAACTGGTCGGCGGTGTTGCCGTTATTAAAGTCGGCGCCGCCACGGAAATCGAACTGAAAGAGAAAAAGGCACGCGTCGAAGATGCGCTGAACGCCACCCGGGCAGCCGTTGAGGAAGGAGTTGTTCCCGGCGGCGGCGTCGCTTTGCTCAGGACGATCACGGCGCTTGAAAAAACAAAATTGCCGACGGATGAACAATACGGGTTGAACATCGTCAAGCGCGCCATTGAAAACCCGATCCGTCAGATCGCCGAAAACGGCGGATACATTGGATCAATCGTCGCCGAAAAGGTAAAAGCGAAGAAAGATGATTTTGGTTTTGATGCAGATACGGGTGAATATGCTAACCTGTTCAAGCGTGGGATCATTGACCCCACCAAGGTCGTTCGAACGGCGCTTCAGAATGCCGCATCGGTATCATCGCTGCTCTTGACAACGGAAGCCACCATTGCGGAAAAACCGAAGAAAAAAGGATCGGCACCGGCAATGCCGAATATGGGAGACTACGATTATTAACAATCATAACAAGTAATTGCAGAGCCGGGTTACCGGACAGGACCTCGTCCGATAGCCCGGCGCTTTTTACTCCCGTGAACCCCACCTGCGGAACTGTGAAACCCGCGTGAAATCCTCATGCCGCAAGCAGCAGATGAACGAATGTGGCCCTGAAGGGCTCGAATGTTTTCTTATGAGCACACCGACAGGATACACGCATTGCCGATGCGGGCCGTGCTTCTTTTCCTCTTGAATGCCAAGGCTCTTATAAGATACTATTGCAGTAAAATTATCTCATGAAACGTCGGATGATTCGATCTCTTATGTACTGACGAATCCTACAGGACCTCGGACAGGATCACGTCGGGTCAACCGGGGAGGCGATTGGAGCAGCAGAAGCATCCACTGCGGATCAACGAATCGAAACGGAAATATCCCCATCGGCCATTACTGCGATGTGGGCTTTCTCCTTGCATGGATTCCTTCAAAGGGGGCGGGCGTTGTCCGTTTGTATCTCGATACCCCTTTTCCGCTTTGCAAGCACCGATCAGCCTGATACCTCGATCTTTGCATCGACAATGACACACCCCGTGCCGCTGTCACCGACAATCATGGGGTTGATGTCGAGGTTTGTAATCTCCGGATGATCATACAGCAATCTGGAAATCGTCACCAGACACCTTTTCAGCGCCGCTTTATCCGCGGGGGGGTGTCCTCTGAAACCGTCAAGCAGGCGGGAACCCCGTATGTCGGCAATCATGTCTTCGGCATCGTTGTCTTCTATCGGAGCAACGCGAAGGGCCACATCCTTCATCACTTCCACAAAGATGCCCCCGAGGCCGAAAAGAATCACCGGTCCGAATTCATTATCCTGCTTACCGCCGACAATGACCTCTCGTCCCGGAGCAGCCATCTTTTGAATCAGAAATTCGTTTCCGTTCATGTCAACGATGGCCCGTTTCAGCTCTACCGGATCAGCGATACCGAGCTTCACCCCTTTTTCCTCCGTCTTATGGAGAACATCCGGGGCAGCGATTTTTACGGCAACGGGATACCCTATTGCATCGGCAGCCTTAACACCTTCCTGTGCATCCTTCACAATCTGATACTCCGCCACGGGGAGCCCCACTGAAGCCAACAGATCATAGGTTTCTCCCGGCCCGAGCAGTCGTGAAAACGACTTCGCACTACGGTCATCCGGTTTTTCAAGCAGAGGGATCTTTTTCAAGTGCCGACCCGGAAGCTGCCGAGTGGTGAAATACCGGTACGAATTAATCAGGGCTCGAACAGCAGAATCCGCTTCGGTGAAAACGGGAAAATCGGCGGCCTCTTTCATTGAAAACCATTCCCGCTTTCTCGGCACCACTGTCACGACAACCGGTTTCCGGTACTCGAGAGAGAGGTCCCGGGCGGCGCTGATAAGTCCTTCAGAAGCATGAACTTCGGAATCAGCCACATATGCATGGCTGAAGACCAGACCGTCCACAGTCTTTTCCTGAAGAGCTCTTTCCATAATGTCGATATGTATTTTAAGATTGAAAATGTCTCCCAGATCCAGGGGATTGGTCAGGCGAATGACACCAGCCCGAACTTCCTTCTTAACAAATGCATAAAAGTCGTCTGAAAACTGAGACACTTCGAGTCCGTGCCGATGCGCTGCATCCGCCAGTATAACGCCCTGACCGCCGGATCGGCAGAGCAAACCGAGCCGCGGACCTCTCATGGGCGGAAGGGAAAAGATTTTGAAGTTGTCCATCATTTCCTGCATGTTACTGACGCGGATGAGCCCGGCCTGCCTGAACGCAGCGTCCGCAACCGTGTCGTCTCCGGCAAGGGCTGCCGTATGAAACCGGGCGATTGTCCTGCTGGCATCACCGATGTTTCCTTTTAAGATAATGATGGGCTTGTCGCTTTGATACGCGCTGTTCATGAGCCGACGTCCGTCCACAATATTTTCCAGGTACAATCCGATAATGTGAGATCCGGGATCTGAAACCAGGTAGTCGAGAAAGTCATTCTCATTCAGATCCAGCTTATTTCCCATACTGATGAGTTTGTTGAAACCAAGATTTTCCAATGACAGGAGCCGAACACTGTCAACAATAATCCCGCCGCTCTGGGCGGCAAGGGATATGTCACCTTTTTTCGTTCCTTCAGGGTTAAAGGGAACAAAGGGAAGAACGAGTCCGTTTTCCAGGTTGATGATGCTGATGCAATTGGGACCGACAAAGCGTATGTTCCACGCTCCGGCAGCTTGACGCAGTTGATCTTCAAGCGTGCGACCTTCGTCGCCATACTCGGTAAAACCCGCCGTTTCGATTACGGCATAGCGTATCCCTTTTCTGCCGCATGCATCTATCGCGTCGGGAATAAATCGGGCGGGAATGAGGAAAACCGCCAGATCGGGCGCTGCATCGACATCTTCAATTGTCGGGTAAATCTTTCTATCCCCAAGGTATCCGCCGTCTTTTCCCACACAATACACGGGACCCTCAAATTTGAAGCGGTCAAGATTCTGAACAATAGATTTCCCCAGATTGACCGGGGCATTTGAAACACCGACAACCATGACGCTCCGAGGGTAAAATAATGTATTCATACAACCTCCGTTTGTCGCAATGGAGCAATACAGTGCACGATAGAACACACTTGAGCTATCATTAACAGATTACGCCGAGGGTTGGCCGCCCCCCAATTATTGGTATGCCAAATAATGATATCTTCATAAGCCAATCATGAGATAATTTCAAGGGATAAGTAGGTAAAAAATTATGAATGGTGAGTGGTGCGTGGCGAGCGAAAAACACAACAGGGTGTAGCAAGCAGGAAGGCGTAGTGAAACACTGAGCATAAATCCTGAATAACCCGCTCCCGGCGGGCCGGTTTTGCTGATGTCCACATTGCAGGGGTGCAAGGAAAAAGGAACAAGGTTCAGGGAGTTTAAGCTTTTAAGAGCTCAACAGCTTAAGAACTCATCAGCTTTTGAGCTTACAAACTCACACCCCCCCCCTCGAAAACAAACGACGATTACCGCCGGCATCCTGCCGGCTTTTAAATTCCTCACGTTCCTCCATAGCCAATCTTAACTTTATCACCGTCAACGATCACGGGAACCTTGCGGGCACCGCCGGAATACTGAAGCATTTCTCCGAGCTTTGTTTTATCCTTCATCACATCGATATAGACCGCCGCATCACCGTAAGCCGACCTGGCTTCGTCTGTGTAGGGTCAGCCTGACTTTCCGTAGATTACTATTTCTTTCTCCATGACGTTTCCTCCTCATTCTCGACTTACTGACATTGATCGATCCGGATCAAATGTCCTCACATCCTGCCTCACGGCATAATCGGGAGGCATGATCCATTGCCCGGTGAACCCGTTCCGCCTGCAGGAGAAAAGCTTCTATCCTTGCCTCGATAATCTGGGGAAAGCGATTTCCGTCGCTCTCGATGGCAAGAAACGGAATATCACGGATCATATCCGCAAGCAAGCTGACTTTCCTGTTTACATTTCCTGTTGCCAGCTTTCCATCCATATTCATCTCCCGTGTCAGAACGGCTTCGGCAAGACGGTTCGGCATGCACCCGAACGGACCGATGGCGATGACGCCGCAATAATGATCCAATACGTCATTGATGCCGGCACCAATCGTCAGAATGGCCTCACCGACAAGCTCGGGATGAATCAGGTGTCTCGTATGTTGAATAAGGTGATGTATGTTTTCCACGCCACCATGACAGAGCCCCGATTTTGCCAGGATCGCTCGGAACACCCGTTCGTATCGCTTCATGAACAGCGTTCTCAGATAGAGTGAAATCCTGTCTCTCAGCGTATATGTTCCATTCGCAACGCCGTTCCGGACGCACCATTCGGTATAATAAATCCACTCAGCCAGCGTCGAAACCTTCGTCGCAAATCCCTGCCGGGCCAGTTCTTCCACAATATACTGCCGGGATATTCCGTCATGACGGACAAATATTTCCCCCGTCAGAAGGACGATCGGTGTATCGTGAAGTGATCGTTTCACCTCAACCCTGCTTAATTGTTCCGCCACCGATTCGAGTATCCGTATTCTGTCTCCGGTCGTGACTTTTTTTTCAAGCATTTGAATGATGTTCTTCCACTCGCTTTCCAGAACATCACGCGCGGAAGCGACGTCGACGGCATTAGCCAGCAGGGTCGCACGGATCTCTTCGAAGATATCTCCCGCAACGACGCCCATCCAGAGCCTTCTTGTTAAGTCCTGATCTGAAATATCGGCATAGCTGCCTTCCGCGCTTGACGAAAACAGTGCCACATCGGGTATCCGCAGTCTTGCTATGAGGTCTTTCATGTAAACACTATACTGCCCATAGCGACAGGGACCGGATGCCGTGGGCATAAAATATACCAGTTTTTCATCGGCGTCAGCCCGTTCGTCCAGATACTTGAGCAGACTCCCCACGGTTATCTGGAGGGGGAGACATTCCTTGCAGGAGGTATGCCCCTTGCCGAGCTTCAACGCCTCTTCGTCGGCGGGAGAGAGTGTTGTGGACCGTACACCGATACTTCGGAAAACAGCGGACCCCGCCTCAGAGACAAACCGCCCCATCGAGGGAAAAACCAGATGAACACGGGGATCGAAAAAAGAAATCTCCCTTCCCTGCGAATCGACAAATACCGGACGCCCATTATTTTTACGGAGATGAGCCGGACGATACCGATGCACATCATCCAAGCTTATGTCGGACCTGCGGATTCCACGGTACCGGGCGATAATATCATTGAATGCTTCGATTCTCGTCTCCAGGCCGGCATCCGCCACATGACTGTCAAGTTCCAACGTCAATGACGGTTTTGTCCCCATGATGTCTCGGAAATATCCGACAAGAAACGAATCGGGACCGCATGAGAAATTCGTAATATAACACCCGAACAGTTGAGGATGTTTCTCCACGAACCGGGCAGCCTGGAGAATCCGCCGACCTGCAGACCAGTACATGTCGTCTTTGCCGTTCTCTCCTGCAACGGGAAGATAATGAAAGGGAATGACCCGTATGTTTCTGGAAGCAAACTTGTTGGGAATCCCTTTATTCGCCTCCGACACATACGCATTGTATGATCTGCCGAACAGCACGACGGCGCTGTCATCGCCGTGCTTCTCAAGATCCGCCAGGATCTCCCTGCCCTTCCGCTGCATTGAATGAAAAACATGGTGCTGTCTTTCCACAGCCCTTTCAAATGCCCGGACAGCTTTTCTTTTCCCCGCACCCACGTGCCCGGCAAGAGATATGAAATCACGTTGCGCGTTGTCAAAACCGAGAGAAAAATCGATGGTGGGAGTCAATACTCGATGATTGTCCTTGCACCATGTGAAGACAGGATGATCCTTGAACGCCGCGGCAAGATAAAAAGGCTCCCCTTGCGACAGCGGGCAGGTGACACTCTTCTGCCTGTCTGCTTCGACATAGTCTCCCTTAACGTGGGGAAGGAACAGGTAATCCGGCCGTTTTTCCATGAGGTCGGCACAATAGCCGTGAGCGATTTCCGCAGGATAGCAGAAAGCGGCACTCTTGCGATCCAGCCCTTCCTGTCGTTCAGTATCGGAGAGAACAACCCGCAGGCCCAATTCCGAAAAGAAATGATGGTACAGCGGGAAATACGTATTCACGAGAAAGGACTTATTAATTCCCACCGATTGTGCATTCTCTCCTTTGCCGATGTCTTCCCGCCTGGAAAGATGATCCCGAAAGATGAGGTTTTCATAATGAGCGACAAAGTTTCTTTCTTCCATGGGAACATCGACGCTGGCACGGAGGTTGTACCACCGGTTGCAGGCTCCTCCGAAAGGATAGATGCTGTTTCCGACTTTGATCCGGACAATTTCACATTTCCGGTCACAATGTTCCCGACCTCCCTTGCATATAAACGATTTCCCATATTCAATCTCACGGTCCCGCAATGCCTGAAGGGAAAATGACTGTTCCTTCATCAGCCGCAGTTCTATACGCTGTTTCATCTCCAAGGCAACGCCGAAGGCGCCGATAAGGCCGGGATCAGGCGGAACGACGATATGCTTCCCCGTTAATGAAGCCATGGCAAGCGGCACAGCCCGGTTGTAACACACGCCGCCCTGCATGAATATCCTCCTGCCGACCGGTCTGCTCCCCTTAACGCGATTATCGTAGTTCATGCAGATGGAGTAAACCAGCCCCGCAACGATGTCCGTCGTGCCGATGCCGTCGTGGAATGCATTTTTTATATCGCTGCTGATAAAAGCGGCGCACTGATCATTAAAATTGGGGGGTGCAGACGCACCCATGGCGATATCGGCGATATCTTCCATTCTGATTCCCAGCGTTTCCCGCGCCGCTTCCTCAAGGAATGACCCGGTGCCGGCACTGCACGCCTCGTTCATGGCATAGTCGGAGGGAACTCCATTGGTAATGTAGGTATATTTCGCGTCCTGGCCGCCGATTTCGAAGATCGTGTCCACTTCATGATCATAATAGAGCGCTCCCGCGGCGTGAGCTATGATCTCATTGATAATTCCTTCCGTCATGGCGTGGAGACCGGCAATCTGTCTTCCCGAACCGGTCACCCCTAATCCGATGATTTCGATATGGTCCACCAGGGGTCCCAGTTGATCGCACAAGTCGGCATAACAGGTTCTCGATGCTCTGACAGGATCGCCTTCCGTTCTCAGGTAAACGGATGCAAGAACCGCGTCGTCACCCGTTCTCATGAGCACCGCCTTTGTTGTCGTCGAGCCCACATCAAGCCCTACGATACACCGGTCCCCCTTTTCCGCAATCCCTCGCTCCGCCGACTTGAATTCCACCATTTCCTGAAAATCGGTCAGCGGCTTATGAACGACAAAGGAACGTCGTTCACTTCTAAAAATATCTTCCACATGCCGGAAGGGCTCGGTATTATTTTTCAGCGCCCACAGGGCACATCCCAGAGCCTCAAAGTACGGGGCTTCACGAGGGATCAGAAGATTCTCTATTTCTTTCCTGAGGTAATCAATCATAACCTCGTTTTGTGCGCATCCACCGATCAGCATGATATTTGTCCGGGGGATCCGCCCGATCAACTCCAGAATCTTCGTTGCCATCATCTGACAGAGTCCCGCTGCAACCCGGCCGCGCGCGATTCCCTTATTAGTCGCATGGGTGCAGTCACTTTTGCAGAAGACACTGCAGCGGCCGGACACCAGGTATGGATCCTCCGCACGGGCACATCCAACGGCGTCACTCAGCGACATTCCCATCCGCCGTACCTGCTGCAGGAAGAATTCCCCCGTTCCGGAGGCGCATTTATTGCCGGTCTGAACCGATGAGATCCTGCCGTTTCCATCAAGGCGGTAAACCATGAAGGTTTCACCACCGGCACTGACAACTGCATCCACCGGTGTATCGTCTCTGCAGACATATGCCAAAGCGGCTTCCACCGCTTCCGGTTCCGAAATTGATGTCAGGTTCAAATAATTTCTGAATTTTCTGCCGGTAACGGCAATCTTTGACGATTGCGCCGCCGGTCCCATTCGACCAAGCGCTTCACAAACGGCGGTTCGGGGATTTCCCAGGTGGGGTTTTACACATGCATCAACAACCGATATTTTTCCGCACCCGTCCACGGCAAGATCAACCAACTGAAGACTGGTGGCGCCTATGCACAAACCTCGTGCGTCCATACAGTACCATCCCTTATAGATGCCTTATGGAGTAAAGTGAAAGGAAGAACAGGCAGGTTTCCGGTTCAGGTTCCGGGTGAGGATGCGGGTCTGAACTCCATTGTTACGCCTCAGGTCAACGGCGGTCCGGATTCGCAACGATATACGCAAGCGATCAACAAGTCACCATAAACGATTCCCAACTAACGACTTTCGATATTCGTTTTTAATTTCAGATACTGAAGTATACCATCGACAACGCCCGATGACTAGTCTTTCGAAACAGGAACCGAAGAAAATCTGTAAATTCTGCCGGCCGACTCAAAGCTCACATGGTCTTCCTCGTTCTCAACCAAGATTCCATTGAGGAGGTACCGACACCCGAAATCGAAATAGGTGATTCGATATTTCTGAATTCCCTCAGTGCCGACGGATTCAACGGTCTTATCCCCCGGCAGCGCCTTAATAAACAACTTCTGGCATCGTCCCTGCTTCTTTTCGTCTCCCTCGGTAACGGAAACAACATAATTGCCGTGAAATGAAATGGGCATTTTTATCTTTTCTTTCATGCTTCCCCCTCATACACCGGTGATTTCCCTATCGACAAAGCCACACCTCATAATACCGGCCACGTTCGGTATGTTCGGCAGACCGGGTAAACGCGACAACAGTGAACCCGTAGAATGAGAAATCGTTATTCTTTCGTTCGAACCTTGACCATTATCGCTCTGCAGCATTCGGCGTTCTTGATGACGATACGATCCGGCATTTCACTGACTTCATACTGACCGCTCGATTCGATTTCAAGATCATCCTTTGAGATGCCGCCTTCTTTCGGAATAAACAACATTCTGCCTATCGGAATCGCCCCTTGCTTTAATAAAGCCATTATCCCCTCCTTCATTATGCGTTACAGATTCGATCATGTACTGAAACATATAAGAAAAGAGACATCCCCATGTCAAGAACAAACGGAATTTCCCTGTAAATTTATCCCATCATCACTGGGCAAAACAGTCCATCCATGATATAGAAAACCGTCCGGAAATTCATTCCATGATGATGCGGGCCTCCCGGTCGCCCGGGTCAATAAAAACAGTGTTCCCCTGTTAACTCGTGTCTGCCGCCTCCACTCCGATCCGTCGCGACGGACAATCGACACCGGTCGTCATTCCGGCGGCAATAACACTCATGCAACACTCAGCGAATTGTTATGCTGCACAGCACGATAACCGATGTAAACCGACAACGAGCGATACTGACGGTCGTTTGCCTCTCCATGTTTATGGCAAATCTGGACATCAGCATCGTCAATATTTCTCTTCCCATCATTTCAAACCATTTTTCAGTAAGCATCGGTATCGTTTCAAGAGTGGTTCTTGTTTATTTTCTGATAATGACAGGCTGTCTGCTCGGCTTCGGAAGACTGGGTGATACGAGAGGGTTCAAGCGGATACTTATTGCGGGTCTCTCGGTTTTTATTGCGGGGTCTTTTTTATGTGGGACTGCACGGGGGATCACTCACCTCATTGTGTTTCGAGGTATTCAGGCGCTGGGAGCATCCATGATGGCCGCCATGGCGCCTGCCGTCGCGTCAGCCCTGTTGCCATCCGCTATACGGGGGAAGGCCCTCGGCATTATCGGCACCTCGGCCGCTTTCGGCATTTCCGTCGGACCGGCCGTGGGTGGACTGATTACCGCCCACCTGAGCTGGCGATGGATTTTCTTTATTAATATTCCTCTTGGAATCATTGCCGGCATGCTCGCACTCACCATCCTGCCGAAAGACCAGCCGGATACTGAAGAGAAACGATTCGACCTTGTCGGCACGGCTATCATATTCTCTGCGCTCATGACACTGCTCTATTCCCTCGACATGGGACAGGAACACGGTTGGACATCTCCGCTGATCATCTTGTCATTTTGTGGGTCCTTTATACTTTTCATCACCTTCTTCGTACGGGAAAAGAGCGTTGCCTATCCGCTTATCGACGTTAATCTCTTCAGAAACCGCAATTTCAGCATGGGGATTATTGCTTCGCTTTTTGTTCTCATGCTTTTGAACGGAATAATTTTTCTCCTCCCCTTTTACCTCGATACAGCCAGAGGACTGAAGATCGACGAGGCGGGTCTTATTCTGGTCATTCCCTCGGCGGTCATGATGCTCATGGGACCGATTGCCGGAAGCCTTTCCGATAAAACCGGAACGAGATGGCTGTGCGGCGGAGGCATGTTGCTTTGTGGATTCAGTCTCATTCTTTTCACCCTTCTCGGGACACAATCATCAATTCTCTTTATCGCAGTATCGTTGACACTCTTCGGACTGACCGCGGGCATGTTTATGGCCCCGAACAGCAGCCTCGTCATGGGAGAGGCGTCCCGTGAACACGCTGGAACAGCATCAAGCATCATGATGGTTACACGGCATGCCGGCGGTGTGCTGGGTGTCTCTCTCTTCGAGATCATCTTTTCCATGTCGCTGCGGCAAACAGCAGCCCCGGAAAACAGCGGCCTGAGCCACACCACGGTTTCTCCCGACATACTTATGGCGGGATTTCATGATGCATTCATATTCGGCATGGTTCTCTGCTTCGCAGCCGCCCTGTTTTCAGCCGGGATAAGAAGAAACCGTGGGGAAGCACAACCCGTTGACAGGGATTAATTGACATGTTTTCATGCAGTTATGCTTTCAGGAAAATGTTCTCTAACGATCTCTTCCCTGATTACCGACTTCCGGCCTCCGATATCTGCCGTTCCATCGTTTCGCCGTTTTCCTTCCGTCGAGGTCCTGTATCGGATATCCGGCATACTCCACGGAAGATCTCGATTTCCTGTTTTATCCCTGGTGGAGGTTTTTGAACAGTCAACATTTATGGTATTCATAACGCTCTTTTTATGTTAAGTCACTGTATACCTCTTGTAATTACGTCATTCCACTCTCCTCGGGGCGCATAAAATCACAAAGGAAGGAACACGATTATGGAACTCGGAGATATTGTTGTCATTGAAAGGCGGGATCACCCCTATCGGGGATGGAAGGGTAAGATTGTCGGACGGCGAGGCAATCGAGCACCGGGCGACCCGTGGTTTCTGGTCTATGTAATGTCGCGGGGAAGGAGTTACTTACTCCCCCAATCGATGCTCGCCGTTGTCGACAAAAAGACGGCCGATCATGAAACGCTCGTATGGCCCATCAGCGGCGAGACCATGAAACGACCGAATTGAGGCTGATACAGAAACGTATTCTTTCCGGCGAACGTCATACAAACACCGGCGTTCAGTTCGCGGTCCATACCTCCTTCAAGCATGCGGCTTTCGCGCCTGACGGCCATCGCATCCGGGCATATCCGATGTGATGAGGCGACTGTGCTCATCCGGAAAAGGGGACAAACGGTGCACCTTCTTTCCATGCTCGATCAGACAATCCCCCCGTCACTTCTCCATGTGTTCATAAACTGATACGATCACATCATGCCTGCAGCAGTTCATGGTATTGATATCACTCCATCTTTAGTCACGACCGCCGTTATCAGTTCCGGCGGTGTCAGATCAAATGCAGGATAATACGCCCCGACGTCCGGTCCACTTATGGGCATACCTCGGAATTGAAGCACTTCTCCCGGGCTCCGTTCCTCGATAGGAATGCTGTCTCCCTTCAGCGTCCGCCGGTCCGGCCCGCCGTATCCGAGAATATAAAAGGGGATATGATAATGGTCGGCCAGAATCGCCAGCTGGAGCGTTCCCACTTTATTGGCGACAGTGCCGTCCATGGCAATGCGGTCGGCGGCGGTAAAAACCTTGCTGATCATATTCCTCGACATACAATGGGCAGCCATATTGTCGGTAATCAATGTGGTTTCAATGCCCAATCGGCTGACGGACCATGCCGTCAGACGGGCTCCCTGGAGATAGGGCCTCGTCTCCGTACAGATGACCCTGATATCCTTGCCGTTGGTCTTTGCGTAGTAGAGCATGTAGAGCAACCCGGCACCGGCGAAACAATGGGTCAGTATTGTATCGCCCGACTCGAGAAGCGTCTCCCCGTGCTTTCCCGTGTCCTCGGATATTTTTCGCTGTCTGGCGAGAACGTCCATGAGATACGTCAGGATCACCTGGTGAAACGGCGTTTCGGCGCCTTCCACCCGATCCATGATTTTATTCAGAAGGGCGGCAAGGTGAAATCCCGTCGGACGGGTATTGCGAAGACGCAGGGCGGCCCGTCGCAGTAATTCAAGATTCCTCTCATTATCACCTTCCGCTTTCATGGCCGCCAGATACAGACCGTAACCGGCTGTTACAGCAATATCGCCGGCCCCCTGAACCGCCATATCCTCGATCGCCCTTGCCACATCTTCATAAGAATGACAGACGACAGGCACGATTTCCAGGGGAAGCCTTCGGCGGTCAATGATGATCAGCGTATCTCCGTCAAGATACACATTGTTTTCCAGGTTCATGAGCAAGGGTTCCTGCATTCCGTAGCCTCCTCATATCAGGTACTTATAGATTTACGGTTCATCTCCGAAAACGTTGCTGTCTTTTCAGGATTCAAGGAATCACGGATTCGAAGATTCGAGTAAAATTCCAAGAGGGTACATGTATCTGAATTGTTCTCACAGCTCATATCGATTATTCATGAATATGTATACCTTATTAAAAGGATCTTTCAAAGAAAAACTACACAAAAAAACAAAGACTTGAACTCCAGAATCCTTGAATCCTCGGATTCTCTTCCGCGACCGGACGGGAAATGAACCAATGATAAAAATATAAGGTAATCCGTCAGCTGAAAAGGTTGTTCGCTTTGTAAGAACGAAATCCCGACTTCGTTGATAAGGCCTCATCCTGATAACAGGAGGCAACCGTCAGCCGGTCGCCACAAATATTTGTTTACCTATCTGCAAAATTAACCGATGTTGAAATAGCGGACCCGTTATGCTAAAAACAGTGAGCACTTTAATGATATGGCAATAATGCAAAGTATTTTCATGTGCTTCGCCATCAGAGAGATATCATGCCCGTTTATGAATATAGAGCCCTGAATGAACGGGGGAAAAAAATCAAAGGCATCATCAACGCGGACAGCCTTGTCGCGGCCAGACAGAAGCTGCGGGAAACAAGCATCTTCCCTATTGACTTGCACGAATCGACGGTAGGGGAACAGGGAGAGGAAAAGGAAAAAAAATCGATCGCTTCGCTTTTTGCACGGGTATCCTTCCGTGAAGTGACGACAATGACACGACAGCTGGCCACACTTATCAACGGTGGACTTCCGCTGATAACGGCGCTGTCCGCCCTGCTTTCTCAGTTGACCAACCCACTGCTGAAGAAAACACTGGCCCAGATCAAAGAGGATGTAAACGAAGGAAAAAGTTTCGGTCAGAGTCTGTCCCTTTATCCGCGCATTTTTTCACCCTTTTACGTCAACATGGTGCGGGCGGGAGAAGCATCGGGGATGTTGGATATCGTTCTGGAACGGCTGGCCGACGTCACCGAAAGCCAGCAGGCCATGCGGGGAAAGATCAAAGCCGCCCTGGCATATCCGATTTTCATGTTTTTTATCGGTGCGTTTGTTCTTTTTTTCCTCACCACATTTGTTATTCCGAAGATTACGGGCATCTTCGAAGAAATGCACCAGACGCTCCCCGGAATCACCGTGTTTCTCATATCGGTCAGCAGTTTTCTTAAGTCATACTGGCTGGTTATCATAATTTTTATTATAGCCGCCTTTTTTGCGCTCAGATATTCTGTAAAGAAAACAGCCCGGGGGCAGTGGATATGGGATACGGTGAAGCTCAGGGCTCCCCTGTTCGGACCGCTGATGCAGAAACTGGCACTGGCCCGATTCAGCCGGACCCTGGGGACACTCCTTCAGAGCGGCGTTCCCCTTCTGACGGCACTTTCCATCGTGAAGAATGTCGTCGATAATGAACTGCTGGCATCGGTAATAGAAGCAGCGGGCACCGATGTTGAGACGGGGCACGCCCTTTCGGACACCCTGTCGAAAAGCACGTTCTTCCCGCCGATGGCGGTTCAGATGATTTCCGCCGGCGAGCACAGCGGAAATATCGAAACCATGCTGTACAAGGTGGCCGACAGCTATGAGCGTGAAGTGGAGTCAAGTGTCGTGGCTCTGACATCCATTCTCGAACCGGTCATGATCCTTGTTATGGGCGTATTCGTCGGATTTATTGTCGTTTCCATTTTGCTGCCGATATTTGAAATGAATCAATTAATACGATAAGAACGGGCCGGTGTTCTCCCACTCACCGGGTCGACACCGCAAAGAACAACAGGAGAATCATAATGAAGATAAAACACAATAATCGAGGATTCACCCTGATCGAGCTGATGGTGGTCATAGTTATTCTCGGCATTCTCGCCGGCTTGATTGTCCCGAGGATCATGAGCCGACCGGAAGAAGCGAAACAGGCAAAAGCGCGAATACAGATTGAAAGCCTGGAAACCGCCCTGAAGCTCTATAGGCTTGATAACGGGAATTACCCCACAACGGAACAGGGTATCCAGGCCCTGGTAGAGGCGCCGACGGTAGGAGCTCTCGCAAAAAAGTGGCGTGAAGGCGGATACCTGGAGAAGGGAAAAGTCCCGAAAGATCCCTGGGGCAATGATTATGTCTATCTTTCACCGGGGTCACAGGGGGATTACGAGATCATCTCATACGGCGCGGATGGTGAACAGGGTGGTGAAGGAAAAGATAAAGATATTTCCAGCCGGGATGTTGAATAACCACGGTTTTACCTTGATTGAACTGACGGTCGTCGTGTTTCTCGCCACGCTCATGCTTCTTATCGCCGTTCCCCGTGTTCGGGATGCCGTCCTTACCGACAACCTCCATTCAACGGTCAATCGCATCAGCAACACGGCGCGGGAACTGCGCGGCGAGGCCGTCCGCAACCAGACGGATTACATTCTTCATATCGACCTGAACGGAAATCGCCTGTGGGCAACCACCGCGGATACGACGCCGGAAGCGCGGGATGAACTTAAGAAAAAGGCTCCCCGGTTGCCGGGAGATGTCACCATTGTCGATATGTATTATTTCGATCAGGAAAAGCGCTCCGACGGGGAGGCGCACATAACATTTTCAAAAAAGGGATATATCCAGCCGACGGTGCTTCATCTCGCCCGCGGGAATCGTTTTTTTACCATCATATTCCATCCTTTCCTCCACAGGATCGAAACCCACGACCGATATACGGACTATCGGACGGCCCGTTGACATGGATGGCATCACCCGGCACTCACGATGGGGAACTCATATGCCTCGTCGATGATGAGCGGTATGAACCCTGCCGTGTGACGCTCCATCATCGTGCCGCCCTGTCCATCGAAACGACAGAGCCGTCCCATAAGCGGATATGAAGCAAAAAGATAAGGAATCAGACATGTTCCGTGAATAATGTAGCATTGAAAAAGCATGTGGATCATGATAGAAGGGTAATGCCCCACGGGTTGCGCCACCGGCGTTGAACATACGGGACCTACCGAAACTGAAACGGAAAAAGACATGAGAGGGACAGCGGGATTTACACTTCTGGAGGTCATGATTGCCATGGCCATTCTTGCCATAGCATTGGTTGTGGTGTTTCAGTCGCAATCGCAGAGCATTTCCATGGCAAGCGAATCCCGTTTCTTGACAACGGCTTCCCTGCTTGCCCAGAGCAAGATGACGGAAATGGAAGCAGCAGTTCCTGGAAATCTCGTCTCTGGAAGCGGCGACTTTGGTGACGACTATCCCGGTTATTCGTGGCGCTCTACCGTTGAGGGCACGCACATGGACACGATCAAAAAAATCGATGTGACGGTCAGGAATGAACGCATGGCATCAAACAATACCTACACCCTCGTCCTTTACCGTTATGTTTCGCCCTGAGGGAGGAAGGCATTTGCGGAAACATTTCGTATCTGCAGCGGAAATTCACGCTGCTCCTCGCGGAGGGAGGGCCGGGTTCACCCTTCTGGAAATACTTGTCGCCATTATCATATTGTCAATGGTCCTGACAACGGTCTATGCCGCCTACACCGGGACATTTCGCATCATCAACCAGACAAGATACAGTGACGAGGTCTATGGCATGGCCCGGACTGCGCTGACCCGGATGTCTGAAGATCTTGCATCGATGTGCGGATACGACGGCGCCTTCTCATTCGTCTCGACGACCGGTGAGTCAGGGGAACGTGAATTCATGAATCTCTCCTTTCTGTCATTGGCCCATATCAGCTTCGATAATCGGGGTACGTCGGGTGCCGCCTCGATTTCCTATACCGTTACCAAAGAATCGGAAGATACCGGCGGCATCCTGATAAGAACGGACAGGCTTCACAGCGGAGATGACGAGAGCGAAACCCACGATTCGGGCGGGCATATTCTCTGTAACCGGCTTCAATCGATAATCTATACTTTTTATGACGAGAAGGGTGAATCATTTGAAACGTGGGATTCCGGTTCCGATAGCCATAAAGACAGGGCACCGGCTATTGTCTCGATCTCATTGAATTTTATCAACCCCGATAACAAGGATAACCCTTACGCTTTTGTGACGAAGGTATATATCCCCACGGCAGGAGTCGATGATGCGACAGAATCCGACTAATCGTGGTATCGCATTGGTACTCGTTCTATTAATGATCAGCGTTATCGTCGCCGTAACGATTCAACTGAACGTGGCTTCGCGCGCCGAAATTCAGGAGGCGGCGAATATAGGTGACGGCATCATGCTCTCGTATATCGCCAAATCGGGATTCAACGGAGCCGAGGCCATTCTGATCGAGGATGATAATAATGTAGACTCGCTCACCGAGGACTGGGCGAATGCAGATTTAATCTCCGCGATGTCGGAGGCACTCTTCAGCCGGGGGTCTTTTATTCTCTTTATCGAGGACGAATCGGGAAAACTACCGATCAATAAACTGGTTGAAGGAACCGATTATAATAATGCGATAAAGGAACTGATGCTCCGATTTCTGGAATCGGATGAATTTAATCTTGACGAACAGCAGGTCCGTGATATTGTGGATGCCATAAAGGACTGGATCGATGCAGACGACGAGCCAACCGGATTCGGTGCGGAAAACTCCTATTACAAAGGACTGGACACACCGTATCCCTGTAAAAACGGACCGCTCGACTCGATCGACGAACTTTTGAAGATAAAGGGGATTACCAGGGATCTTTTCTACGGTTCGGAGAAAACTCCCGGGTTGAGACATTATGTAACCATTCACAGCGAGGGTAAAATAAATATCAACACTGCCCGCCCGATGATCCTCAGGGCTCTCGCAGATGGAATAACCGCTGAGATGGCCGCGGACATGGATGAATTCAGACGAAACGAAAGCAATGACCTCTCAGATACTTCATGGTATAAGGATGTAACGGGAATGGATGCCGTGACGATCGACCGGAATCTCATCACCGTACAAAGCGACGTGTTCACTATCATCTCGACGGGACAGGCGGGCTCAATGAAAAAGCGGATAACCGGCGTTATCAAACGATCCATAACCAATAGAACAGCAACCGTCTTGTCTTGTAAGGTAGACTGATGCCCGGGAAAATACTCGGACTCGATATCGGATACGAAACGATTACAGCCGTTCACGTCACCGGCAGTTCCGCGTCGTATGAAGTTGACGATATCCGGGTTATCAACATTGAAAAATCGGGCGGTGTCGATAGCGCCCTGAAGAAATTATTCGAGGGAAACACGGCAGGCGGTGGCGTCTGCATAACATCACTGCCGGCCCGTTACTGTTGTTTCCGCACCGTTCACCTGCCGTTCACCGGAAAGAAAAATATTCTTCAGACGATCCCCTATGAGCTTGAACCGATGCTCCCCTATCCCGTCGACGATGTAACGATCGATTACCTCGTGATTGACCAGACGGACCGGTCGAACCTTCTTGCCGCGGCGATCCCGACTGCTCACTTGAGGAATCTCGTTCACATACTCCGGGAAAACCATCACGAGGCCCTCATTATTGATATAGACGCCGTGCCGATTGCCTTAAGGCTTATGCACGTCATTAATCCCGGTGAATACGGATTATTGGTTGACATTGACTCTCAGGACACGGCGTGTATTATTTTCACAAATGAAAAAATTCTCCATATACGTCACTATTCCTATGGCGGTGACACCCTGCGCGAGGCGGCAGGCACCGGAACCGGAACAACATCATCGGTACCGGCAACCGACATCGTCTATTCCAAAGCATGCCGGAAATTCCTGCAAGACGTGGACACTACACTCAATCTGCTCCGATTGCGAGGCGACCTTAACGAAAAACTCGGACCCATCTATCTGACCGGAAGCGGCGCGGCCGACTCTCTGCTGAAACAGGAAATAGAAGCTTTTTTCTCCGTGCCGACAGAACCGGCTGATGTCTCAACAATCGGCACGATCCACTTGAACGGCGAAATCAAGCGGCAATGGAACCCACCGGTCATGAACAGAGCCCTCGCCCTGGCAACCCGGGGCATCAAAAAAGCCGCCGGATTCAATTATGCCGCCGGGGAATTCGAACCGCAGCGAAAATATGACATTTTCAAGAAAAATATAAAATCCGTCGCAGCCGTGTTGATCGCCATTGCCGTCCTCATGGGAATCGACATCTTCATGGATTATCGACACGACCGGTTATATGCGGATCAGTTGAAAAGCGCCATCCATACAATATTCATGGAAACCATGCCCGGCGTGACGAGAGTCGTCGACCCGGTTCAACAAATGAAAACGTCTATCGATGACATGCGAAAAACATCGAGCGGCCTGTCACCCGCAGGCTCGGGACCAACGGTGCTGGATATTCTTAATGCAATATCGCAACAGATTCCCCCATTTATTGATCTGCTCATAACCAGCTTTACCATCAACGGAAATATTGTTGAAATCAAAGGGGAAACAGACAACTTCAACACAGTTGATGGAGTCAAGAACGCCCTCGATAAGTCGACCCTGTTCGCCAACGTCAAGATCAGTTCGGCCAATCTCATCAAGAAGGGGAGCCGGGTCGGTTTTGATGTCAGAATGGATGTATCGAAAGGTCCGCCTCTCGTCCGGACCGATCCGGCTCCGGCACCATAACGAGATGAGGAGGCGTGCAGAAACATGAAGAAATTATTATCACAGATTACATTCACAAAGAGAGAGAAGTTTTATGTCCTTACAGGGACGTCTGCCGTCGTTCTCTTTCTGTTGATACAGTTTCTCCTGCTTCCGCTCTTCGATGCAAAAGCAAAGATGAAGCGGTCAATTCACGTAAACGAACGGAGGCTGAAGGAAATAACCGAACTGAGCGCTGACTATCAGACATTCAGGGATAATGCCGACTATATTACAACGGCTCTGACCCGGAGGGACAAGGATTTCACCCTGTTTTCTTTCCTGGAAAAGCAGGCGGGGCGTGCCGGCGTCAAGACGAATATTACCTATATGAAACCGTCCACAGCGACTGATACGGGGCCATACAGGGAATCCTCGGTGGAAATGAAACTGGAAGAAATCACCTTGAAACAGCTTGTCGATTATTTATACTTCATTGAATCGCCGAGAGAACTGGTTCAGGTCAAAAGAATCTCGATCAAACAGAGCAGCAGGAGTCAACAGTATCTTACGGTGTTGATTCATGCACTGACATACCTTTGAATGAATGATGTTTCTGTCAGATTGTCTCGAAAGACCATGCTGACGGGTAACAGGCACGGTACCTGATCGATCCGACAGCAAAAATGGATGGTGCAGGATACGATACGGCACCAGACGGTGCCCCCCGGAACCAAAGGGCATCGTTCGAAAATACGATAAAAGCAATGTTATCAATGAAGAAGAAGAGAATCGTCGCCTACGTCGCATATACCGTTCTGATCACGATCGTGTTTCTCTACGGTTTGTTTCCGTCGAAGGTTCTGGAACGGCACATCATGTCGACCTTCACAAAAAGAATTCCCGATATGGCTCTTTCCATCGGTACGGTAACACTGGGATTTCCACCGGCGCTGGACATGGCAAGTGTGTCGCTGCGGTCTCCCCGGTATCCCGAATCTCCCTTGAAGGCGGATCGTATTACCGTCAGCCCATCCATAAAGGGGATTCTGACGGGAACGACGGTACTGTCTGTCCGCACTCTCGCTTACGATGGGGGCATTCAGGGGGAAATCGGCTTCAAGAATGGTTCGGAGGAATCTTTCATGAAGATCCATGCCGACGGGGAGAAAATCAATGTGGGAAAATGTCTGTATCTGGCATCAATGATACACCGCAGCATAACCGGCACGATGAAGGGGAACGTGACATACGACGGCACCGATGAAGTCATCAAAGGCAGCGGAAGCGCCGACTTACTGCTTGAGAACGGCAGCGTCCAGCTCCTTAATAACATATTCGGCTTTGATAAAATCGATTTTGATACCATCAAGGCAACCATGACCCTGAAGGACAGAATACTGAAGATAAATCAGGCGGAACTCGTCGGTCAGCAACTTCGGGGTACGCTTTCGGGAAACATTTACTTGACTCCCGACATAATGAAGAGCCGACTTAACCTTACGGGGAAGGCGGAACTCCCGGCGCTTGGAAAAGCCCTTACAGTGATTCTTCGCGGCACCCTCGATAATCCGACACCAAGCGTGAGGTGAGATAAGATGACGATCAAGACATCATATCGAACAGTACTTACCCTCATGGTGATAACCGCCCTGTCGTATTTTTCCGTAGATATCTTCTACAAGGCGGTTGCCATGCAACTGCTCGGCGGGACGGTGAAGGCATCTACCATAAATAAATCAAAAGGTTATACGGCAGTACCGAAGCCGCCGCCAAGCACGTACACACCGATTTCGGAAAGAAATCTTTTCGGTTCGGAAAGAACGGCAACGGCTGATGTGCAGATAAATGTGGAAGAGCTTGAACCGACGAAACTTGATCTTGAACTGATCGGCACGGTATCGGGAACCGGTGACTTCGATTATGCCGTTATAGAGGAAAAGAAAAAGCGGAAGCAGGGACTGTTCAAAGTCGGTGATCCCGTTGCGGATGCCACGATAATCAAAATCCTGAAGGGCAAGGTCATTTTGAGAATCGGCGGCAAGGATGAAGTATTGCTCATGAAGGAAACCTATGCGGGACAATCGAAGCCGGCACAAGGCAGTGTCGCCCAGGGACAGGCGGGCGGTTCCATACAGGTGAGCAAAGCCGACATCGACAGCGCATTTCAGAACATGAACGACATGCTCACTCAGGTGCGCGTCCGACCTTACTTTTCAGGAGGAAAGCCCGATGGTTTCATGGTCAGCCAGATAAAACCGGGAAGCATATTCGAAAAGATGGGATTGAAAAACGGAGATGTCATCAGAGGGGTCAACGGTGAAGCCTTGCAAAGCGCAGAAAAGATGCTTGACCTTTACAGCACAATGAAGAGCGGCGCGGAAGTTACTCTCAACATCAAACGGAGAGGAAAAGAGGAAGATGTACGGTATGTCTTCCAGTAAGGCACCGGAAATACTGCAAAGGAAGGGTTGACACAAGCTTCCGCTGAGGCACCTTGATGCCGGAAGAGAATGACAGAGTATAATACCATATGTACACATCTTTTTTCGGTCTAAAAGAAAATCCGTTCAACGTGACACCGGATCCGAAATTTTTTTATTTAAGCCTTCAACACCGTGAAGCCTTGAACCATCTCATTTACGGAATTAACGAGAAAAAGGGATTTATTGTTATAACGGGAGGAATCGGTACGGGAAAGACGACTATCTGCAGAGCGATCCTCTCAATGCTCAGTGATTCGATTTCGACTGCATTGATATTCAACTCCTATATCTCCGATCTGGATCTTCTGGAAACAATCATTCAGGAATTCGGAATCATGATTGAACCGGGAGAACAATCGAAAAAGCGGTACATCGATGCGCTGAATTCCTTCCTGCTCGAAAATTTTACTGCGGGAAAGAACGCCGTCCTGCTTATCGACGAAAGTCAGAATCTTCCCCTCACAACGCTGGAACAGATCAGGATGCTTTCAAACCTCGAGACTGAGAAGGAAAAGCTTTTGCAGATCGTTCTGCTCGGACAGCCGGAACTGGATGATCTATTGCACGCCCCCCTGTTGAAACAGCTCAACGAGCGGATTACCGTCAGATATGACATAGAACCGCTTGACCGAAGTCAGGTTTCGAACTATGTTGAACATCGCCTCGTTGTCGCAGGCGGGACGAATAATACTCCCCGTTTTTTAACGGGAGCATACAACGCACTCTATGTTTTCTCAAAAGGCATACCTCGAAGAATCAACACCATCTGCGATCGGGCTCTGCTGATTGCATATACGAAAGATAACCGTGAGATAGATGCCGGGATTATCGAACAGGCGGCTCACGATGTGGGAGGTCGGCATATCCTCAGCCACAGACACGGGTTCACATCACCGTGGTGGAATGCCCTGCTGTATGTGTTTTTCTTCGTTATCATCCTGGCATTACTGGGTATTATAAACAGCGATAATATTGCATATATAGTATCCTCATGGAAGAGCGCACCATGAGCTATATTAATGAAGCACTGAAAAAAGCCCAGAAAGAGAAAGACACCCTGTACCGGCGGTATCGTGAATTTCTGAACGGACATGAAGGCGAAGCGCGGCGGAATGGATCCCGATGGAGAATCCCCGTCATTTTAACGACAGTGTGTATTATCATCGCGGGAATCACTGCGGCGTATTACCTGCAGAGAGGAACAGGCGACGGAGAAGAACCAATGCGCCATGTCATCGCTCAAAAGGATGCCGAACCGTCGAGGTCGACGGCACAACCCATGACTCCACACGACACATCATCCACAACGGTACAACCGGTTCAGCCCCCGAAACAACGGGAATCGGACATGAGGCAGTCGTCCAATGAGCCGGGGAAGACGGCATCTCCCGCTCAACCTCCCACGGCAGAGACGCCGATGTCTCAGGCAGAGGCCCCTCTGCAATCGTCAGGGGCATCGCCGGCGGCTTCGTCATTCCAGCCGCCCGTCGTCGGCGAGGAGACTTCCCGGCAGCAAGATCCGGAACCCGTAACAGTGCAACCTGTCGTTATGACTCCCGACCCCAGCCAATTATACGAGCAGGCCCTCGCCTATCAGAAAACCAACAATCAGGTCATGGCGGAACGACTTTATGCCAGTGTTCTGAAGATCGACCCTCAGTATGTCGCTGCCATGAATAATCTCGGCGTCATATACATGTCGCAGAACAAATATCAGGATGCCCGGCAGTTATTCCAGAATGCCATCAGTATCGACAACGATTACGTGGATCCTTATTACAATCTTGCCTGTATTCATACACTTTCAGGAAATACGGTGGAGGGTCTCGCGTATCTGAAAAAAGCCATCTCCCTAAAAAAGGATGTGAAAAACTGGGCAAAAAATGATAGAGACTTAAACAGGTTACGATATACACCCGAATTCGCTGAACTGATGGGGACATCGGCTGCCGTTGTACCGGAAGCGGAAGGAGTGTATATCGTGAAAAAAGGAGAGTGGGTCTTCGATATCGTAAGGAAATACTACGGGGTATCCGATGCCGTTGTACCCGGAATTATTACGGTCATGAAAACCCTTAACCCGGAACTGCACAGCTCGGATGTCGTCTACCCGGGCCAGAAACTGGTTCTTCCGTCAAAAGAAACTATAGAAACACTTGCGTCCGGGGAATCAAAAACCGATAGTAAATAAGAAATAAAGGTTTGGCCGCACCAGACAGAAAACGATTAAATTTTATGAAAACATCATCACGATGGACGTCAGCGATGCTCGTATCTGTTATCCTTGCACTTTCCATAATCTGCACCGCTGCGCCCGCCATCGGCGCCCGCGTAACCGGCGAGGAAAATCCGGTTGCTACATCGGTCACACCTGCCCTTAAGCCGAACGAAGCAGCATCAGTGACAATAGATTTCAACGATGTGGACATAAACGTCTTTATAAAATTTATCAGTGAAATTACCGGCAAGAACTTTGTTATCGATAAAGCTGTCCGTGGAAACGTCACGATCGTCTCGCCGGGGAAGATATCGCTGAGGGAAGCATACAAGGTATTCGAATCCGTTCTTGATGTTCACGGATTCGCTGCCGTTCCCGCGGGAAACATCATAAAAATAATACCTTCCCGGGATGCAAAAGAGAAAAACATCGAAACCCGCCTGAAACGAGAGGCGATTACCCCCGATGACAGGATCGTCACGCAAATTATCTCTTTGAAATACGCGAATCCCGAAGAGATGAAAAAAATCCTCACCCCGCTGGTATCAAAGTCGAGCGTTATTCTATCATATCCCCCGACGGGAATGATCATCGTAACCGACCTTCTTTCCAATATCCAGAGACTCCTTACGATCGTCAAGGCTCTCGACATCGAGGGAACCGAGGAACAAATTTCAGTCATTCCTCTCATGTACGCATCGGCGGCTGAAACGACCAAGTCATTAGGTCTTATTTTTCATGATGCAGCCAGAACACAGAAAGGCTCTCTTGCGCCACCCATCAAAATCGTTTCCGACGACCGGACGAATACCATCATAACGCTTGCAAGCGAAATCGACACATATCGTCTGAGGGAGTTGATAAAACTTCTCGACAAGGAGATTCCGAAAGGCGAAGCAAAAGTCCGGGTCTACCGTCTGCAGAACGCCGATTCGGAAGAGCTGACCAAGGTTCTGATGAATCTTCCTTCCAAGACGGATACACCGCAGGAAAAAGGTAAAACCCCCGTTATCTCGAAAGACATGCAGATCGTGCCGGATAAAGCCACCAATACGCTGATCATCACAGCCGCCCGGGATGACTATATCGTCATTGAAGACATCATCAAGCAGCTCGACGTGCCCCGACCCATGGTATACATCGAAGCGCTGATCATGGAAGTCAATGTGGATAAAGATTTCAGCATCGGCGCCGAGTGGACGGCGGGAGAATACATTTCACAAGGCCGAGTGAAAATCGGCGCCGGATCGTTCAGAGGAGACAGCAGCCTGGTTACAACAACAAGTGCCGGTCAGGTCAACTTGCCGAAAGGATTTTCCGTGGGCGTCCTCGGCGAATCGATTTCCATCGGCGGCCTGACGTTTCCCAGTCTCGGCGCCATATTCAATGCATACCAAAAGGACAAGGACGTCAACATCCTGTCGACACCACAGATTCTGACGCTCGATAATCAAGAGGCTGAACTCTACGTGGGGAAAAACGTCCCCTACCAGACAAGGGCGGAAACCTCGTCGGCAAATGTCGACTACAGCTCCTATGAATACAAGGATGTAGGCGTCACGCTCAAGATAACACCACAGATCAGCCAGGAACGGTACGTCCGCCTGAATATCTACCAGGAAGTGACAAAGCTTGTCGACACCGACACGTCGGCGGATCGACCAACGACCCTGAAACGAACAGCAAAGACAGCGGTATCAATAAAAGACACGAACACCATTGTTATCGGCGGCCTCGTCGGTGACGATATTACGCAAACCACCTACCAGGTTCCCTGTCTGGGCAATGTTCCACTGCTGGGATGGCTCTTCAAATACCGGAGCGAGCGGCGGGAGAAAACAAATCTGTATATCTTCATTACACCCCATATTATTGAAAACCCGATCGAAGCGACAGAGCTGTTAAAAGAAAAGCATGAAGATCTCGACAGTGTCAGAGAAGGTGTTATCAAAAAAAATCATTGGAAATAAACACCACGGCCCGGAGCAGGGAGATTGAAGAGCGGGTGATTCGATGGTTTCAGACCCGCCACGGCGCGACTGACGCCTTCGCCTCACCGCAGGTTTTTTCAAATTCCCCGAGAGGATAAATAGAAATCAAGGTGTATATGAGAAATGCAAATTAATCCTGAGTCATTTTATTCAAACAGAAATCTTGCCAAATACGGCCTTTCCGACGACATTGCTGAAGAAGTCCGGAACCTACGGGCGGCAAAGGGAGACGGGATGGTAGATATACTGACCCAGCACAAGGGAATCGCCGAAACCGACCTTCTCCATGCCATGGAAGAGGAATTTCATATACCATATTTGCCTGAATTGCCGATGAATAATCTTGATATTGATTTCACCAAACACATATCGATTCAATTTCTGAAAAAGTACAGGATGGTTCCGCTGGTATCAACGGAAGGACCTGTAATCGCGGTAAACGACCCGTCAAACTTTCAGGCTTTTGACGATTTAAAACGCATTCTCAATGTGGGCGGCGCCCGCATGGTTCTTGCCACCAGGACGGCAATCCTTTCCGCAATAAACGTCGCGTACGATATGGGACACGATTCGGAAGATGAATTCATTCATGACATGAATGGAGAATCGCCGGACAGTATTATCTCGGAAATTGAGGAAACAGCCGACCTGCTTGATGATACAAGCAGTGCACCGGTAATAAAACTGGTCAATCTCATGCTGTCACGAGCAGTCAAGGCCCGGGCCAGTGACATTCATATCGAACCGTTCCAGAAGTCTCTTATCGTGAGATATCGTATCGACGGTGTATTGTACAATATAATGGATGTGCCCAAGGGAATTCAATCATCCCTGGCGTCTCGAATCAAGATTATGGCAAAGCTCAATATCGCTGAAAAACGACTGCCTCAGGACGGGCGGATCGACATAAAAATCGGCGACAAACTCATCGATATCCGCGTTTCCATCATCCCCACGGCCTTCGGGGAACGTATTGTTCTAAGACTTCTCGACAAGACAGGCATCATCCTGAAAATGACCGACCTGGGTATTGACGATAACAGGTTGAAACAACTAAATACTGTCATTCACTCTCCTCACGGGATCATCCTGGTCACCGGACCGACGGGAAGCGGCAAAACGACGACCCTCTATGCGGTCCTTTCCACACTGAACAACCCCGATGTCAACATTATCACCATTGAGGACCCCATCGAATATCAGATCGACGGCATCGGACAGATACAGGTCAATCCCAAGATCGACCTAACCTTCGCCAGAGGTCTTCGATCGATCGTACGGCAGGACCCCGATGTTATCCTGGTCGGAGAAATCCGAGACGGAGAAACCGCTGAAATAGCCATACAATCTTCACTGACGGGACACCTTGTTTTCTCAACGCTTCATACGAACGACGCGGCAAGCTCAATCACCCGTCTTATCGATATGGGCATGGAACCTTTTCTCGTATCATCGTCCCTTGTCGCCGTCATTGCACAACGGCTGATCCGACTGCTGTGCCCTGAATGCAGGGAGCGCTACGTTCCCGACCACGAATCGCTGGCAAAAGTTGGAATCGACTCTCAGATGTTACAGGACCGAACAATCTATCGGAGCACGGGGTGTTCAGCCTGTATGAAAACGGGCTACCGGGGAAGGACGGCCATATTTGAAATGATGCTCCTCAATGACGATCTGAAAAAACTTATTCTCAAAACATCCGATGCAAACGAAATTAAACAGGAAGCCGTCAAGCACGGGATGAAAACCCTCCTGCAGGACGGCGCGACGAAAGTCCTTGAAGGAAAGACCAGCATTGAAGAAATCTACCGGGTAACGGGATTCTGATGGGTGGGGCTTAAAGATCATTCCTCCTGACAGCTGCGTCATACACAAGGCTGACGATCACGGAAGCATGGCGAAGGACATCATAACACGGACACAGCGTATTGGGTATAGGGTGTGGGGTTCAAATCATGATTAACCAGGTGACGAATCACACGTCATTGCAGCCAGATACTGATTTCTCATTTTCGATATTCGTTTTTCGAATTTCGATTTTATATACCTTATCCCCGTTTCACCGCCCCTCAGTCTGCCCGTTTATGCCGAATAGAAAAGATCATGTTTTGTTTCGATAACATGCCGGGTATCGACGACGGGAATCCCGAATGATGCAAAGTCAACGATTCTGTACTCATCGTGCGGCGTCGCGATGAGCATGAGATCGTAATCCCCGCTGATGTCGACAGACTTTCTACCGGCAAAGTGACCATATTCCCGGGTCGGTCCTATCTCGGGGATATAGGGGTCATTGTAGCTCACAACCGCTCCCATATTTTCAAGTTTTTCCATAAGACGATAGGAAGGGGACTCCCGGTCATCGTCCACATTTGCCTTGTAGGCGAGTCCCAGCATCAGGATGCGTGACCCCTTGATTGGTTTGCCGGCATCATTGAGCGCCAGTATGACTTTGGAAACAACGTAATCCGGCATGGAGGTATTGATCTGTCCGGCGATTTCTATAAACCGGGTGGACAGCTCGTACTCCCGTGCCTTCCAGGTAAGATAAAACGGATCAATGGGGATACAGTGTCCGCCCAGTCCCGGTCCCGGGTAGAAAGCCTGAAAACCGAAAGGTTTGGTTTTTGCCGCATCCACGACCTCCCATATGTCAATCCCCATTTTGTCGAAAAGAATTTTCAGCTCATTAACCAGGGCGATATTAACCGAGCGATATATGTTCTCGAGAAGTTTGGTCGCTTCCGCCACCTTCGTCGATGATACCGGAACGGTTCGTACGACAATGGAATCATACAGGGCCTTCGCCGCCTGCAGGCAGTCACGGGTAAGACCGCCGACGACTTTCGGCACTGTTTTCAAATTAAAGTCTTTATTGTTGGGATCTTCCCGCTCCGGTGAATAGGCGAGGTGGAAATCATGTCCCGCCGTCAACCCCGACCCTTCAAGGATTGCCTTGAGATCTTCATCGGTTGTTCCGGGATAGGTCGTCGACTCAAGGATGACAAGATGTCCTGACCGGAGGTGGAGAGCAATCGTTTCGGCCGTGGTGAACACATACCGCATGTCCGGCTCTCTGTTCTTATTGAGGGGCGTGGGAACACAGATAATGATGCAATCGACGTCCCGCAGCATCGAAAAGTCGGTCGTTGTGGAAAATTTATCCGACAGGAGCCCCTTCACAGGAGCTATGTCGATGTGTTTGATATAGCTTTCACCCTTTTTCAGCTTCTCCACTTTTTTTGCATCAATATCAAAGCCCGTCACGGAAAATCCTGCTTTGCAGAACTCAATAACGAGCGGCAATCCGACATAGCCGAGACCGATGATTCCAATATGGGCAGCTTTTGTCTCAATCTTTTTAAGCAGATCCATTATTCTCTCTTTTTTGCTCCCTTCAGAGAAATTTAATTCCAGGGCGCGAAGGTTAGCAGGGAATCATGATCCGGTAAAGAACAAAATATCATCCTGCCATCTTCGCAGCCGTCGATGTTGTATCGGCATTTCTCTCAACGAACAGTAGGAAATTTTCATCATGCCCCGACACCGATGCCACCGGGCAAGGTTACTGAGGATTCTTGCAGTAATCATCAGGAATCTCGAGGGGATACCAATGATTGTCTCGATGAGGCCGACATGGGGAGCGGGGGGCAAATAATGAGAAGAATTCATCATCGGGAAATCATTCAGATCCGGCGAGAATGAATTGAAATTTTATCTCGAGCGGTCTCCGGTCCCCAACTGCCGCTCTCATAGATCTGCAGTCTACTGCTTCGTTCGGCACAGGTTTCACAAAAATCAAGAACGGGCGTCAGGTACGACCAGGTCAGCTCCAGTCCGTCCTGCCTCCAGAATAACATGTGATCACCTCCGATCACATCAAGCAGCACCTTTTCGTAAGCATCAAGAATGGGTCCTTCGTAGCTCTGCAGATAATTAAAATCCATGGTTACCGATCGGAGAGCAATGTTGGATCCGGGGCTTTTTGTCTGAAACGTCAGCGTTATTCTCTCATCAGGCTGAATGCCCATGATCAGCCTGTTAGCGCTGATATGCTCGCCGAGTACGGCGCGAAACAGTGAATGAGGCACTTCCTTGAAGTTGACTACGATTTCCGTCAATTTCCGCGCCATCCGTTTTCCCGATGTGAGATAAAAGGGAACACCCTGCCACCGCCAGTTGTCAATCAAAACCGTCAACATGGCGAATGTGGGGGTCAGCGAGGAGGCACTGACCCCATGTTCATCACGGTACGCGGGGACCTCGGTCCCGTCGATGACGCCCCCGCCATATTGACCGAGTATGACATTATCCGAATCAAGGTCATGTGAGAACGGCCGTAATGATCTGAACAATTTGACTCGTTCATCCCTGACACGTTCCGCTTCGAACAATGACGGCGGTTCCATGGCGGTTGTCGACAGAAGCTGCATCATATGATTTTGAAACATGTCCCGCAGGACACCCGCCTCTTCATAATATCCGGCACGGTGTTCCACTCCCAGAGACTCAGCGGCGATGATGCTCACATCGTGTATATAGTTCCTGTTCCATATCGGCTCAAAGATTGAATTGGCAAAACGGAACATGAGAATACTCTGAACGGTTTCCTTTGCCAGGTAATGATCGATTCGAAAGATCTGACGTTCGTGAAAATATTCTCGGAGTGTTTCATTCAAATCGATGGCGGTGGCCAGGTCCCTCCCGAAAGGCTTCTCGATGACGACACGGGGCCAGCCCTGTTCGTGCCTCCGTTCATCGGAAAGGCCGGATTCGCCGAGCATCCGGATCGTCATTTTATACAGAGACGGTGGAATCGCCAGATTATAGATTCGGTTACCCGGCAGATTATGGTCCCGCTCGAGCGATGACAGAAATGTCCCCAAGTCAATGAATGTTGCCGGATTATTATATTCAACGGTTGTATAGAAGAGGCGGGTGGCGAAAAATTCCCAGAGCTTCCGGTCCACATTGCAATAGAGCGGAACCGCTTTCTTCATGATGTTCCTGAAATCATTGTGAGTCATCTCCGTTCTGCTTGTACCGATGATAAGAAACGAATCGGAAAGGCCGCCTTCCGCATACAATCGATAGAGCGCCGGCACGAGCTTTCTCCGGGTGAGATCACCGGAGGCACCGAAAATGACGATTGTGCAGGGCTCTTGTTTCGTTTCGACAAGACGCACCCGTTGACGCCGGTCGGAATCCGCAACAACACATCGCACCACGGCATTGTCATCCCGCTGATCGGAATGAGCGGTATCGATGTTCATCAGCGCCCCTCCTTCTCGTGCCATTCAGCCTCATGCGGCATTTCAGCTGATTTTTTCAACGTCCGTAAGACAAGCGATGCCGCATCATGATCAAGCAGCCAGATCAGTTCACCTTCTCGAGGTTTTACCATTCCGGCCGGCACGTCTCCGCCGTCACCATCTCCGGAAAAGACCTTTGAAACAACCGATGCCTTTTCTCCTCCAGCCACGATGAAAAGAACGTGTCGAGCATTATTCAGGACGGGAATCGTCAAAGTGAGACGGTTCAGATCGGGGTTTCCTCCTTTAACAGCACAGACCAGTCTTTCCGTTGCATGGAGCGAATCGTGACCGGGAAAAAGGGATGCCGTATGACCGTCCGTACCGATGCCGAGAATAACAAGATCGAAGACCGGTACTTCATCATGAGCAATATTGAAGAAGGAACGCAGCTCTCCTTCATATTCCTCCCTTCCTTCATCGGGCGGTAAATCCCCCCGCATCGGATGCACTTGATACCGGGGAATCGGAACATGATCGAGCAGATCCTTGAGCGCCGTTCCGTAATTACTTACCGGATCGTCAACGGAGACGCACCGCTCATCCACCCAGAAAAAATGAATTCGTTCCCACGGTACGCGGGAATGATACGGCTCTTCAGCAAGCATGCGATACATATCTCTCGGGGTTGATCCCCCTGAAATGGCGACGATGAATTTGCCGGTCTTCTCGACACTTTCATTCACACATCCCTCGAAAATATCGACGGCGACATTCGAAAGACTGTGCCGATTGTTTTCTATGATCATTCGCGCGGTGTCGATATGAAATTCACGGCTGCTCATCTGCTCACATTGCCACTGCGAGGGTTACGTTTACCATTCCATGTTGAATGTTTCATGTTTCCCCCTTTTCTGCAGATCCGACGACGGCGTGCCCACCGAACTTACGGCGCAGCGCCGCAAGGAGTTTTGCGGCATAGCGGTCTTCCTGACGGCTGAGAAACCGCATCATGAGTGAAAGAGTGATAACGGGTGCCGCCACATCTTCATTAATGGCTTCGGCTACGGCCCACCGCCCCTGCCCCGAATCGTCAACCCAGCCTTTGATATCCGACAGATCCGGATCGTCCGACAGCGACACCGCTGTCAGGTCGAGAAGCCAGGACCGAACGACACTTCCGTATCGCCAGATTTCTGCAATCCGTTGAAGATCGAGGGAAAATTCTTTTTTTGATTTCAAGATATCAAACCCTTCGGCATAGGCCTGCATCAGGCCGTATTCAATTCCATTATGCACCATTTTAACGAAATGACCCGAACCGGCAGGCCCCACGTGACCCCATCCTCTGTCGGGCGCCGGCGCCAGGGTCTCGAACATCGGGCGCAGCCGGTCGACATCTTCTTCAGAACCGCCAACCGTCATGCTGTACCCCTCGGTAAGTCCCCAGACACCGCCACTTGTTCCTACATCAATAAAAGAAATTCCTTTTGCGGCAATGCCGGCGGCACGTCGGACGCTGTCAAGATAAAATGAATTGCCGCCGTCAATCAGCATATCTCCGGGAAGCAGTATTTTCATCAACGCATCAATCATGCCGTCGGTTGCGCAACCGGCGGGAACCATAATCCAGCACACACGAGGCGGCTTCAACATCGTGATAAGACCATCCAGAGATTCTATCGCCGTAACATTATCCTCTTCATCGGCGAGTTCATAGGCTTTTGCAACCGTTCGGTTATAGACGACCACATCATGCCCCCCCCGTGCAAGCCTGCGGGCCATGTTACCGCCCATTCTCCCAAGGCCGATGATTGCCAGCTTCATTGTTCCTCCTTACAGCGCTTCATTCTCTATGCGGCAACAACGCATGCAGGACCGCTCATGTTCCTTCCGCCTGTTCTGTAGATTCTTGTGTCTTTCACGGCATTTCTTCAATATTCCTTTTTTTAAAATACCGTAAGCTGCTCTCTTCTTCATCCTTCGTCATGGCGATTTACTCTCGCGCATGACTCGTCCCCGGTAATTCGCGCGCCTTGTCTCCGGAGCTTTTTCATAAAGCCGCATCCTTTATTACGGCATAAGATGTTTTGCCATGGCGTCATGGTCACGACGATTTGATCGCTCCCGACAAACGATTAACCCCTCCGATAACATCCTTGATCATATGGAGTCGTATTACGTTACGACCGGCGTCGAGAAGCGCCTGTCGATCTCCGAGAGCCTGTGCCATCTTCAGAACACCGAAGCTCATTGATGACGTGCTCTTCTCCATCCCGTCGGGGATTGAAACATATCGCACATTTTCCGATGTAATCTGAACAAAAACCCCTCCTCCACCGTCTCCCTTATGCAACTGCCCGGTGGAATGGAGAAACCTCGGACCATAACCGAAAGTCGTCGCCACCTGATATCGGTCTCGTATCGCCACCCGCAATGACTGCAGCGCCGCATATGTTGCGGGCTCCGGTTTGACGTAGGCCTGAAAAGCGACATATGAACCCGGTTTGACATTCCGTTCAATAAAATCGGTCAGAACTTTCTCCGCTTTGTCTGATTGAGCCGTCCCGAATACCATCATGCCATCATCAGTCAAAGACGGCGGCTCATCGGGAAGCGATCCTTTTTCCTTGAACTCAGCCACCATCCGCCGTGCCAGTATTTTGGAAGATTCTACATCGGGCTGATCAAAAGGATTGACGTGCAGACGATGGCAGGCAACAGCCGCAGCCATTTCCCACAGGAAAAATTGTTTTCCAAGATCGTATTCGTCTTCGAGCGTTATAACCACAAGGGGATGGCCCGCGTGTACGAGATCGTTGCAAAGATCGGTGTATGTATCATCGTCACCCAGGCGGAGATAAACAAAGAGCCGGTCGTTGCCGTAATGTTCCGGCGCCCCGGCCGATTCTCCCACAACGGGCAGGATACCCTTCCCTTCCTTTCCTGTGCTCTCGGCGATGAGCTGTTCCACCCAGTCACTAAAACTTTCGATGGCGGGTGATCCAAAGATGGTTACTTTATCTCTTCCCGACTTCGACAACTCACCCAGAACAGCGCCGAGCCGCGCGCCGCTGTTGTTTTCACCGGCGGGATCATTGGCAGGTCGGCAGTTCGCCATCATCTCACCGACTCTATTCAGTAACTTTCCCAGGTCAACGCCGATGAGAGCTGCCGGTACCAGGCCGACGTAAGAGAGAGCGGCATAGCGACCTCCGATCTCAGGATCATTGAGAAATACGGAACGAAATCGATGGCGTTCGGCGACGTCGGCCAGAGAACTGCCGGGGTCCGTGATAGCGATAAAATGTTCTCCCGCTCTGTCTCCCCCAACCGTATTCACCATCCGATTATAGAAGAATTTAAGAAATGAAAGCGTTTCGATGGTACCACCCGATTTTGTGGATATGATGAACAGGGTGCGTTCCGGATTAAAGTAGTCGGCATAATATGAGACGGCGTCAGGATCGGTGCTGTCAAGCACGAATAGCTTCGGATACCCCTCCCGGACATGAAAGGTCCTGCTGAACACTTCCGGTGCCAGACTCGATCCTCCCATCCCCAGAAGAATTACGTGAGTGAACCCCTCGGATCGAATTTTTGCTGTGAAGGAAACAAGCCGGTTGATGGAGTCCTTCATGACCTCAACCACACGGAGCCATCCCAGACGATTGGTTATTTCGGTCGGGTCCTGCTTCCAAACCGTGTGATCGCGTGACCAGATCCGCCCCATAATGTCGTGAACCTTCATTTCGGCAAGGGCGTGGTCCACAGACTCCCCATACGGACCCAGATTGAATGACATATCACATCCCCGGTTCCATCCGCCTTTATAGAGTTCAATGTTGTCTGCCATCGTTTCTACTCCTGTTTGTGATGCGAGCAACTAATTATTTTCACCGGTATCCTATACCAAACGGCCTTCCATTTCAATATGGTGGAAATCCGGCAGGTCGATCATCCGCCCGATCATGGTTGTCGGACAGAAGAAATCGGTATTCATACCGATTCGGTCTTGATCTCGTCCCAATCGCTGAAGGGCCACTACCCCCTGAATAAAGGAATAATCCGAAAGACAATGCGGGAAGACGGCATTATCGTAATCAGCCGACAGATGCGGAAGATCATGCCATCCCGGCAAGCATATGGAATTCAAGGCTCTTTTGTCATTGCTTTATCGTAGCAGACAGTGGAAAAGTATCAAATATAAATAAGTGGTTAGACAATTGTCACCGGGTCAGGGCCTTCATGTGTGTGGTTATGACCGGCATTTCGATAAGGAGCTCACGGCAAACCTTGTGTATCCGGCTCATTTCGAACCAAAAACTTATGATACCGGAGACACGAGTACCGAGTCGCACTATTCAATCAGTTCTTTAACCGCTTTGACCACCGATTCAACGGTTATACCGAATTTTTCATAAAGAACCGGTGCGGGGGCGCTTGCCCCGAAACCGTCCATTCCGATAATTTTACCTTCAAGTCCGGCGTACCGCTCCCATCCCTGCCTGAGGCCCGCTTCGACAACGACGCGGGCCTTGACTGAGGCAGGGAGCACCCATTCCCGGTATTCTTCGGGTTGACGATCGAACAGCTCCCAGCTTGCAAGCGACACGACCCGAACGGAAACACCCTCGCGCGCCAATTCTTTGGCCGCCTCAAGGGCAAGGTGCAGTTCCGATCCCGTACCGATGATGATAACCGACGGGTTGTCTTTCGACGGCTCCCATAGAACATATCCCCCACGGTGCAGACCTGTTGCGGGAGCATATTCAGACCTGTCCAGCTCAGGAATATTCTGCCGGCTTGTGATCAGAGCGGTCGGTCCCTTTGTGTTTACCAGAGCGACCTTCCATGCCTCGACGACCTCGGCGCAATCGCCGGGACGGATAACCGTGAGATTCGGTATACTTCTCAAACTCATAAGATGTTCGACGGGCTGATGTGTCGGACCGTCTTCTCCAACACCGATGCTGTCGTGGCTGAAGACATAAATAACCCTGATGCCCATGAGGGCGGCAAGACGCATGGCCGGACGCATATAATCGGAAAACATGAGGAATGTGCCGGTGAAGGGAATGATGCCACCGTGCAGGGCAAGACCGTTTGAAATTGATGCCATGGCGTGTTCGCGGACTCCATAATGAATATTTCTCCCTCCGAAGTCCCATCTGCTTCCAACCGCTCCCTGCACTTCCGCTGGGAAGAACGAAGGACTCTGAAAATCGCCATATCCCTTCAGCCAGGCCAAGGTGGAAGGATTGAGATCCGCCGTTCCGCCGAATAATTCGGAGAGACAGGTGGCGAGATACTGCATGACCGTTTCCGAAGCCCGACGGGTTGCGCGGCCTTTCGGATCCCGATCGAATTCAGGAAACCCGGCACTCCAGTTGTCCGGAAGCGATCCTTCCATAATCCTCGTGAACTCGGCGGCATGGTCTGGATATTCAGCCTGGTAGTTCTCAAACGTTGTTTTCCACTCTCTTTCCCGTTTTTCACCGGCCGTTATGGCCGTTCGCATATGCTCGATGACATCATCGGGCACATAAAAGTCAGGTTCGACAGGCCAGCCAAGATTTTCCTTTGCCGCCTTTATCTCTTCACGACCGAGCGGCGAGCCATGGCTGCCGAATGTATTTTGTTTATTCGGAGCTCCGTAGCCGATAGTGGTTCGGACCATGATGAGAGACGGTTTGTTTTTGTTCTGTTTCGCGGAGCGGATGGCCTGATCGATTTCCGTGATGTCATTACCGTCATCAACAAACTGGACATCCCAGTTATACGCGGCATACCGCGCCGCCACATCCTCGGTAAAGGACAGTGACGTCGAACCGGCGAGACAAATGCGGTTATCATCGTACAGCAAGATCAACTTGCCGAGACCCAGGTGACCGGCGAGAGAACACGCTTCAGCCGACACGCCTTCCATGAGGTCTCCATCCCCTGCAATGACATACGTATAGTGATCGAGAATCTCATTTCCCGGCCGGTTATACCGGGCTGCAAGATGGGCTTCCGCAACAGCCATGCCGACGGCATTACCGATCCCCTGACCGAGAGGTCCCGTGGTGACTTCCACGCCCGGCGTCAAGCCTGCTTCAGGATGGCCCGGCGTTATGCTGTCCCATTGCCGAAAATCCCTGATATCATCCAGGGACACATCATATCCTGTCAAATAGAGCAGCGAGTAAAGAAGCATTGAACCATGACCGGCGGAAAGAACAAATCGATCGCGGTTCACCCATCGCGGGTTGGCGGGATTATGGATGAGGTGTTTCATCCACAGCGTGTATGCCATTGCCGCCGCCCCCATGGGCAGACCGGGATGTCCTGATGATGCCTTTTGAATCGCATCGACGGAAATAAAGCGAAGGGCATTTATTGCCCGCTCGGCTAACTGCATTTCTTCACTACTCATTGCATTGTATCCTCCAAATAAATTTAACTATCGAAACGTCTGCAAAACGTCAATCTTGGGTGTCCCGCGCCATCCTTCTCTCGTTTTTCACGGGGGGAAGCTTATGACGCATACATAAGGACGGCACAGTTCCTGGGACCAAGAGCTGACGGTTTTCAGCTCCTGAGCAGTTGAGCTGTTGAGGATTCACAATCTGTTCTTTCATCACTTCTACACCTAATCCCAAGAGATTCGGAGTGTCCGGCTTCCGGAGTATTTACAAAGCCCTCTCATTTATTACGGTTTTGAAACTTTTTCGCGAAAGCATCCTCGCTATTTTTTTTCATACGTCCCCAGTATATCGCACCAAGCAGCGGCGCCTTCGTATTTAAAATGATGCGGACCGGTATCTTTTCAAGAAAACCGGAATATCTGCCTTTCCTGAGAAAGGATTCCATAAATAAGTCCTTTTGAAAAAATGATGTGATGCGTGGCGGAATGCCGCCACCGAGATACACCCCACCGGTCGCCATCACCTTCAGCGCAATATTTCCCGCTTCCGCTCCCAGTATGGAAACAAACATATCAAGTGCTTTAATGCACAGGTCGCACCGGTGATCATCATCAAGGGCGGCGCCGACAATAATCGGGGTCGGATCCTCTATCCCGCGACAACGCTCGGCCAGCCAATCCGGTTCGGGAGCGTATCCGCTCTGCCGCAAATATGAATAAATAGCGGCGATACCCGGACCTGAACACACCCGTTCATAGCTGACATGATCGAATCGATCCATCAGATACGCCAGAAGTTCCATTTCCTCGGCTGTGCGGGGGGCAAAGTCGGCGTGACCGCCCTCGGACGGATGAACCTGATACCGTTCGCCGTCCCACGTCAGAAATGCCTCCCCAAGACCGGTGCCCGGTGCAACGACAGCCATATTTCCCGTGCCGGCTGCCGACCCCTCATTAATGGTCAACAATTCCGATCGTAAGAGAAACGGCACGGCACAGGCAACCGCTTCGAGGTCATTAAGCAGCTGAACCGATGAAAACCCGAAGTCCTTCTCAATCTCCCGTTGATCGACCACCCACGGAAGGTTCGTCAGGACAGCCCGACCTTCCATCACCGGTCCCGCAACACCAAAAATCGCCTGGGCCGATCTTTCATCGACTTCATTCAGAAATTCGGCAATGATTGCCCCTAATGAAGAATACTCCGCACTAGAAAATGTTTTTTCCGACAGAGAATGACGGCAATCCGAGTCTCCCGGCACCAAGGCCAGCGTCGTTCTTGTTCCTCCTATATCACCGATGAGCAACATTAACAATTCTCGGCAACAATCCCCTGTTGAAAAACATTAATGAAAAAACCTTTTACACCAACCGCTCGTTACATGTCCCCTATTTGTTTGCCTGACCCTTATCAAGCCCAAAAAGTTTTTCCCGATACATGTTCCGATCTGCTTCGTTTTGCACATGGGCAAGTAAACATCCCTTATCGCCGGTTGCAAAACCGATGGAAAAACTCAATGGGGGTTTTGGAGAAGATCCTTCATTGTGAACCGCAAGGGCAGCCTTGATCCTTGAAACCACGTGCGCGGCAACATGGTCTTCGGTCATGGGCAACAAGACCGAAAACTCGTCGCCGCCGATTCGTGCCACGACGTCTTCACTGCGGAAAACCGTTTTCATAACCTGTGCGGTCCGCCGCAACAGATCATCGCCCGCTGCGTGCCCGAGGCTGTCGTTTGTCGTCTTCAGCCCGTCAACGTCGACCATGATAATACTGACCGGAAAATGGCGGCCACGCTCAAGGCGAGACATTTCTTCCTCGAAATAAGCTCGGTTGTAAAGCCCGGTAAGCGCATCATGGGTGCTCAGGTATCTCAGTTGCTCTTCCATACGTTTTCGTTCGGTAATATCCGTAATGGACGCTATCGTCTTCTTTGTTTTTGGCACGACGGCAACAGTGATCATAATATCTTTATGATTACCGTTGCGGTCAATCATCGTTGATTCATAACTCTTTGGCGGCACCTTTGGATTGATCCGTCGAAATCGATGGTATTCCGCCATTTTCTCGCGATCACCGGGCACAATAAAATCTACCCACTTCAGCTTTCCAACGATTTCATCTTTTGAATAGCCTGAAATTGTTTCAACCTCGGCATTTGCCACCGAAACAACCATGTCTTCCTCTATCACGATCATGGCCGTTCCGGTAGTTTCAAAGATCGTTCGATAGAGGGATTCCGATTCCTTAATGTCTTCTTCCAATTGTTTCAGCTTTGATATCGACTCTTCCAACTCTGATATCCGAATCCGCAATTCCGTAAGCTCACTCACGAGCTTTCCTCCGCTTTTTTCCAACTCTGTCATTGCAATCTCCGAAAACAGCGACCCATCATTCGGGGTCACATCAAACACACCTGGTGCGGCAATGCCGCCAAGGCTATAGAGGTCTGGGATCAGGGCAAGAAGACCGAAGGCTCTGCTTTCAGGCACCCGATTTTCGAAACCCGACATTCGTTTTTCGAATTTCCATTTCCGTACCTCTTTAATCAGACACCGCGGTCCCTGTGAAAAACACAATTACCCAAAAAATTCAGAAGGACATTCGATGTCCCTGTCTTTTACTACATGATTAATATTTTGTCCAAAGGTTAAGCTCTTGAGTGAACCGACGCCATCGAGGAGGAACAGCTAATCTGTAACCACTTTATATTTCTTCAGGAAGCGGGCCATTGCCTCGGCGATTCGCGCATATCCCCGATCGTTCGGGTGGATATAATCCGACTTCAGATTCCCCTGGGACAGAATTTCCGCCATAATCGTACCTTCGAACGGCACCTTCATGTTTCGTGCAATATCCTTGTAAAAATCAGCCGTCGACGGCAGAAGGCCGGGACGAGGAATCCCGATGAGAACAACCTGACTCCCGCTGTCACGTATCATGCGGATCATCTCCATAATATTCTCCACCGTTTTGATCGTATCCATTTTCCGAAGAAGATCATTTCCCCCATGGCAGAGGAGAACCAGATCCGGTCTCACCTTATCCAACACCCCCTGAAGCCGGTCACGCCCTTCAGCGGATGTCTCTCCGGGAACACCGGAATTGAAGACTTTCCTCTTCACGAGAATCTCCAGGACTTCGGGATAACTTGCTCCGGGACTCGCACCGGTTCCGTAGGTCAAGCTGTCTCCGAATGCCAGGATGACGCCGTTTAGAGGGACAGGCCTAAGCGTCGACTGGGAACAGCTTGAGAGAACAACAATAAAGATGGCGACAACTGTACCGAGTGTTCGACCTGTTTTCTTTTTCATCATCTTTTGCTGGATTCCACATGGCAATGATCTTGCCGACAAGCCCGTCATCTTCCGAATCAGATAATCCTCAATGATTTATTCCGAAGCCATCAGTCGTAATTCATCATGAAGATCCTTCAATCGCTCCATATCATCTTCACTGACCGATGCCCTCCCTTGCGCCGAAATCCGATCTTTGAATCTGCCGAGTTCGGATTCCAATTCACTGATCATTGCAAGCATATGCTCACGGATATTCGGGCGGACTGCTTCTTCAGGGACCACACCGGGAAGCTCTTTCTTTCTTTCAAGTTTCAGCACTTCCCGCCATCGGGGCACGGACACATCAAGATTGAATTTTTCCCGTATTGCCAGAGCAAGTGAATCACTTGCCGTGGGTTCTCCGTGGACCACAAAGACACGGGGCCTCGATTTTTCCGTAAAGTGACTGACCCAGCCGAGGAGATCATCCCGATCAGCGTGAGCGGAAAATCCGCCGATCGTATAGACTTTTGCCCTGACGGCAACATTTTCTCTAAAGATCTTGACCGTCTTCGCCCCGTCGACGATCCGCCGTCCCGTCGTCCCCTGTGCCTGAAATCCCACGATGATGATACTCGCACCTGGACGCCACAGATTGTGCTTCAGATGATGTTTGATCCTGCCGGCCGTACACATGCCATTCGCCGATATAACAATGGCAGCCCCCTCTTTTTCGTTGATCGCCATTGACTCTTTCGTGGAAAGAGTTAAATGGAGGTTGGGCATATCGAAGGGATCAAAACCCTGTTCAACAATAGCTCTAGCCTCATCGTCATAGTACTTCTTATTTCTGCGAAAGATTTCAGTCGCTTTGATCGCCAGAGGGCTGTCCAGGTAGATCGGTATCGATGGAAGCATACCGGCCCGGGAAAATTCACCGAGCAGATACAGAATTTCCTGGGTCCGCTCAAGAGCAAAGGCAGGAATGATAACTTTCTCGTTGTTTGAGGAGGCGTAAAGGATCGCCTCAAGAAGCTCCGCCTTAGTGTCTTCGAAGGTCCGATGGAGTCGATCACCGTAAGTCGATTCAATAAACAGGTAATCAGCTTCCACCACTTCATGGGGGTCCTTGACGATGAGCTGATTCTGTTTGCCCAGATCCCCTGAAAATACTATTTTGGTTTCGTCTCCATCATCCTCCATCCACACCTCCACAATAGATGAACCGAGAACATGTCCTGCATTTCTGAGACGAACCCCGATCCCCGGTTCGATCTCGATCTTCCGATCTCGTTCAATGGGAGAAATATATCGAAGGCTTGTCTCCGCGTCATCCATCGTGTACAGAGGCTCTACCTCTTCTTTCCCCTGTCGTCTGTTTTTTCGACTCTGCCATTCAGCGTCCATTTGTTGAACATGGGCGGAGTCCAGGAGCATTATCTGACACAATTCCGCCGTCGGCGGCGATGTAATGATCGATCCTCGGAATCCATCCTTGACCAGTTTTGGAATTCTTCCGCTGTGATCAATATGCGCATGGGTCAAGATCAGGGTATGAATCTCCGCAGGATCATAACCCCAGTCTTCCCAGTTACGACGCTCCATTTGCTTGCCGCCCTGAAATAAACCGCAATCCACCAGGATTTTTCTACCTTGAGAATTTTCGATAAGATAATTTGACCCGGTTACCGATTGTGCCGCTCCGAAACATGTTACTTTTATCATTCTGTGCTCCTCTCAGTTCTGAAAATAGCCATCTCTTACAGGGCTTTAACACGGTCAGTCTCTTTTCATCGCCTATTCAAATGCCGTTTGTCAATATGATCGCAGAAAAAGCAATAAAAGTTATTAACTCTAAGGCGGGGAGACAGAACCATCTCGACAGCCTGCCGTGAGATATTGAACCTATTGCTATTATCGGGAAATAACGGGAGCATATCGCAAAGCGCGGGCATATTATGCGGTATCAAACGTTACCGCCATGATCGTATGATCCGACGGTTTTTCCACCCGCCTCGGCTCCAGATCGATATACGCATCGACGGACTTTTCAGCCAGAGGGACCGTCGCCAGAATATGATCCACACGCCAGCCCAGACCTCGGTCAACCGCTTTCGGTACACGATAATCAAAAAAGGCAAACTGATTTGCCTCGTCGGGATGGTGTTTGCGAAAGACATCGACAAGCCCCCATGCCTTCAAATCATCAAAGGCAGCCCATACCTCCGGTGTAAAGTCCACGTGCCCGAGCAGCCGCTTCGGATCGTGCACATCAATCTCATCACGGGCCACGTTGAGGTCTCCGCAACACAGGACAGGGTGGCCGGGTTTGTAATGCCTCGACAGATAACCCCTGAGACGCTTGAACCAGTGAAGTTTATATTCAAACTGCGGGTTGTCCTTGGTCCGTCCCTGAGGGACATAGAGATTCACTACTGCAATGCCTGAGTAGACGCCGGTAATCAGGCGATCGGTATCGGCCGGACCGTCGTCATCAAGCCCACGTGAAACGGCTGCCGGCCTTACCAGTGATGCGATGGCAACACCGTTGTACTTCTTGCTCCCGCTGAAGACCGTGTAATAACCGGCATCCTCGAATGCCTTGACAGGAAACATTTCATCTTCCACTTTTGTCTCCTGCATGCAGAGTACATCGGGGCGGTTATTTTGAAGCCATGGTATTACTATATGCAACCGTGACCTGATAGAATTGACGTTATATGTAGCAACCGTAAAGGTTTTCATATCCCCCCCCTTCATTCGACACGGTACCGCTGATGCGATCATTGCCGGTAACGTATCGAATTGTCGTCAAAGACACAAGCAATATATGCAATAAAAACGGATTTTCTTACGTTAACGGAACACCTTACGAGTTATGCGCTCTACGGAGTAAGCATCGCCATGGCGATTGATACTTTCCATGTCGCCGTCTGTACTTCAAAAGGACTTCATGCTATAGGACCCGGCATGATGAAACATGATTACAATCCGGAACAGCGGAGGAACGATATGAGTTTTGAAACCGTAAAAGCATTCTTCGAAGATAACGGCTATGATTTTAAAGTCAGAGAATTCGATACCAGCACGGAAAATGTAGCACTTGCAGCCCGTGCACTGGGAGTCGAACCCGCCCTGATTGCAAAAACACTGGCATTCAAGGGCAATGAGAAGAATATCCTTATTGTCATGAAAGGGGATGCACGGGTAGACAATAAGAAATTCAAGGACCAGTTAAAGATAAAGTCAAAGATGATGTCATTTGATGAAGTGGAAACAACAACAGGTCACCCCGTGGGAGGTGTCTGCCCCTTCGGACTGAAACAGGACATGGACATCTATGTTGATGTCAGCCTGAAACAGTTTGAAAAAGTATACCCTGCAGGAGGTTCAAAAAACACATGCATCGAAATGACGCCCGAGAATATCATGCAGATTACCGGCGCATCCTGGGTTGATGTCTGCAAGTAAAAAAAATGCCTGGGTTTCACGAAATTTTAACGAAAAGATTGTCGCCGTTGCATGAAAAGCGGCTTTTGCACATGACGTATCATCGCAGGTCGGCATACCGATTATTTCGATGTGCAGCCGGAAAGTTTCCCATCGCCTACTCAGGTAATGGAGGGCATTACGGTTTACAGCCAATCCCGTCTCTCTTCCAAGAGAGAGCTTACGGCAGGACCTTCCCACAGATTATATGGCTGCGAGAATCCGGAATGTTTTCTCGCCGCTATGGACGAGGGCCATACACCATAGGTGATTGCTGCCGTGCATTTCAAATTTCACCACATCAGTCGCTGTCAAGAACAAACTGGAAAAGCATTTCCTTGCATTTATGACATCTACTCATATTGTCCTCCTTGCAAATGCCCATCATGTTTAAAAGTTGAACTTTCTTAAAGGAAAGTTGCAAAAGAATGTAAATTTTCTTATGAGGTACCGATACATTGATGTGACCGGGGATCGTGATGCTGTCATTACTAGAAATCACGCTACATATATAATGCATACTGATGATCAGGGATCCTTAATCATCAGGCAACGTTTATTTTAACCCATTGAATGACAAATGAGATAAGCCAAGCCGGTTGTCACTGAACGCTGGAATGATAAAAATATCTTTGAAAGACGAAGAGGTATCCGTCATCATTATTTTCATTGACGTTCTACGCCGGCTTTCCTATACTGCTAAGGCGCAAAAACTGAAAGGGGAACTATCATAGTTTACGTGATATGCTGATTCGCGATTCACACGATGAGATACGATACAGAGTAACCTTGAACGAGCAGGACTTCCAGGGAAGCGGTACGTTCATCTGGCCCGACGGCAGTCGTTACGAGGGCAAATTCATCAAAGGATTTATTCACGGAAAAGGTATTTTTACGTGGCCTGATGGAAGCAGTTACAATGGTGAATGGAACAAGAACCTTCCAAACGGAGAAGGTGTTTTTACCTGGCCCGACGGGAGTTACTGCAAGGGGGTGTGGGATCAAGGAAAGGCAACACCCGATGAAGACATCATACAGGCCGAGAAGGCGGCGCGATTGAAGGCTGCGGAAGAAGCACGGATCAAGGAAGAAGAAACTCAAAAGAAGGTAGAGGAGGCCAGAAGAAAAACCGAGGAAATGGCCCGAAAAATTGCCGAGGAAGAAGCCCGGCTGAAGGCCCAAGAAGAGGAACTCAAGAAGAAAACGGAAGAAGCCAGACGACGCATCGAAGAGACGGCACGTAAAGTTGCTGAGGAGGAAGCACGACTTCAAGCGGAAGAAGAAGCGCTGAAGAAAAAGGCGGAGGAGGCTCGTCGTAAAGCAGAGGAAGCCGCCAGAAAAATTGCCGAAGAGGAGGCCAGACTCAGAGACGAAGAAGAAGCGCGAGAGAAAGCAGAAGGAAGCAGAAGAAAAACCGAGGAAATGGCCCGAAAAATTGCCGAGGAAGAAGCCCGGCTGAAGGCCCAAGAAGAGGAACTCAAGAAGAAAACGGAAGAAGCCAGACGACGCGTCGAAGAGACGGCACGTAAAGTTGCTGAGGAGGAAGTACGACTTCAAGCGGAAGAAGAGGCGCTGAAGAAAAAGGCGGAGGAGGCTCGTCGTAAAGCAGAGGAAGCCGCCAGAGAAATTGCCGAAGAGGAGGCCAGACTCAGAGACGAAGAAGATATGCTGCGACAGCAGATTGAGCAGAAAAAACAGAAGACTGAAGAAACCGCCAGGATACTCGCCGAGGAAGAAGCACGACTTCAAGCGGAAGAAGAAGCGCTGAGGGAAAAAGCTGAAGAAGCTCGGCACAAAGCCCAGGAAACGGCTCGCAGGATTGCTGAGGAGGAGGCCAGACTCAGGGCTGAAGAGGAAGCAAGCAAGAAAGCCGAAGAAGAGTTCAGGATAAAAATTGAGGAATCCAGGAAAAAAACGGAAGAAACAGCTATCAAAATGGCTGAAAAAGAAGCCCGCCTTAAGGCTGAGGAAGGATATTTGAGAATAAAGGCTGACGAAGCACGGCAACGCGCCGAGGAAACGGCGCGGAGGCTGGCTGAGGAAGAAGCACGGCTCAGGGCTGAACGGGATGCCATTCGAACAGCGGAAGAGGAGCTCAGAAATCGAACAGCAGACGCACGGCAACAAGCCGAACAGGCAGCCCGAGAAATTGCTGCGAAAGAAGCCATGCTGAGGGCCGAAGAAGAGGAACTCAAAAGGATAACCGATGAAGCAAGAGTAAAAGCCGAGCAAGATGCGGTGAAGAAGCAGGAAGAAGGGGCACGGCTGAAAGCCGAAGAGGAAGAGCTGAAGAAGAAGGCCGATGAAGCACGGAAGCGCGCCGAAGAAACGGCACGAAGGCTCGCCGAAGAAGAAACAAGGCTCAGAGCTGAGGAAGAAGCCAGACAACAGGCTGAAAAAGAACTGGAACAGCGGGCCGAAGAAGCAAGGAGAATGGCTGAAGAGACAGGCCGAAGGATGGCTGAACGCGAAGCCCAACTCAAGATAGACGAAGAAGAGCTGAAGAAGAAGGCCGATGAAGCACGGAAGCGCGCCGAAGAAACGGCACGAAGGCTCGCCGAAGAAGAAGCCAGACTCCGAGAAGAAGAGGAAACGAGAAAAAAAGCAGAAGAAGAATTGAAACAGCGCGTTGAAGATGCCCGATACCGTGCCGAAGAAGCAGCCAGACAACTGGAGGAAGAAGAAGCCAGATTCAAAGCTGAAGAAGTCGCTTTGAGGGGAAAAGCAGAAGAAGCGCGGCAGCGTGCTGAAGAAACCGCCCGAAGGCTGGCGGAAGAAGAAATAAAGATCAAGGCCGAAGAAAATGCATGGAAGATTGCCGAGGAAGAATTAATAAAACGGGCTGAAGATGCTCGGAAAAGAACGGAAATTGCCGCTAAAAGACTGGCTCAGGAAGAAGCAAACCTTAAGGCGGAGGAATCCGGGAGATCGTTATCCGGCGTAGGACACATCACAACGGTGACGGCATCTGAAGAAGCAATACAACGAACCGAGAAAGCGGCCAGACAACTTGCCGAAGAAGAAGCACGTCTCAAGGCTGAAGAGGAAGAATTACAAAACCGCAAGGAAGAAGCGCGGAGGAGGGCCGAAGATGCGGCCGGCAGGATCGCCGAAGAAGAAGCCAGGCTTAAGGAGGAGGAGGCTGCCAGCCAAAAGGCGGAAGAAGAATTAAAAAAACGTATCGCGGATACGAGGCGGCGAACCGAAGAGGCAGCACGGAGAATCGCCGAGGAAGATGCCCGGTCACATGCCGAGGAAGAGGAATTGCGAAAACGGGCGGATGAAGCACGAAGAAGGGCCGACGATGCAACCCGAAGACTGGTTGACGAGGAAGCTCGCCTCATGGCCGAAGAAGACGATTCGAGGAAACGAACCGAAGCCCTCGGATCAAAAAAGGAAGAAAAACAACTGCCCGCCGATCAGGAAGCGATCGAAATATCAGATGGACATGGATCAAAAGCATATTCCGATGGCAGCGTATACACAGGCGAACTTGTTGATGGACTGCCTGAGGGTCAGGGAATCATGAACTACAGTAATGGGAACAAATATGCAGGGGAATGGAAAAAGGGAATCCGGGAGGGTCATGGCATACTCACATTATCAGATGGTTCACGGTATGTAGGCCAGTGGAAAGCCGACAAAAAGAACGGGAATGGTACCGTCACAACATCGGACGGTACAAAATATACCGGTGACTGGGAAAATGATTATCGTCACGGACAGGGAACGGAAACATTTGCCGATGGAATGAAATACAGCGGTCAATACAAGGGCGGAAAATTTAACGGCCAGGGCACGCTCATATTGCCCGATGGGAGAAAATATACCGGGGAATTCGAAAACTATCAGTTCAACGGAAAGGGAGCGCTTCATTTTCCGAACGGGGACCGGTATGAAGGAGAATTTAAAAATAACGAATACCATGGCCAGGGAACAATGACCATGACAGACGGGCGAAAGTACACGGGCCAGTTTGAAAACGGCCTCCCTCACGGATGGGGCGTGATGGAATTTACCAGCGGCAAAAGAAATGTTGGTGAATTCAAGAACGGCAAATATGTGGGGAAAACCGAGGGAGGGCGTTATGAGTAAAAAATCGCCGCTTCAACAGTCATTTCGTGATACATACGGACAGAGAGCTGTCGACTTTCAATGGAGTGAAACATCATTGGATAGTGAGGGATCACGTGTTTATCCAAGCGGGGCGAGATATAACGGCTTCTTTAAGGCGGGATTATTTCAAGGAAAAGGAACATTCACCTGGCCGGATGGAAGTCGCTACGATGGCGAATGGGAAAACGGACTGCCTCACGGGGCGGGCACAATGCTTCTGGCCGATGGGTACAGATACGAAGGAACATGGACAAACGGCAGCGCCGATGGCAAGGGCCAGGAAACCCTTCCCGATGGCGGACGATATCGAGGACAATGGAAAAACGGATTGAAAAACGGAAAAGGTGAGATGGTTTCAGCCGATGGTACCAAATATGGCGGAGACTGGAAAGACGGGATATCCCATGGAAGGGGCATACTCATATTTTCAGACGGCTCCAAATATCAGGGAATCTGGAAAGAGGGCTATATGTTCGGTGAGGGTATCCTGACATCAACCGATGGGAAAAGCTACCGGGGCACATGGAAAGACGGCAGGTTTAACATTATATCCGAAGTCGGCAAATCAACCGCCGCTGAGGGCTGATATTTCAGGCATGCAACAAAATCGTGCCGCGCCATTGAAATAATCCCAACATGAGACTGCTCACAGTTGAGCCATCCTACAATGCGTTTTCCAAGCGTGTCCCCGTGAAAACGGGGAAAGGGTGAAGGGGAATCCTTGACTGGTTGTTTTTCAATCGTTTCTTACGATTCGTGATTCGGATCAAATGTGGTTTTTGAAACGGCATTTGACCTTTTCTGGTAAACAATGATTCATAATAACATCAGAATAGTTCACAAGCCTGGGAAATAAGACACGAAACCAAACACAACCGATCATATCACCCGGATGACTCACAGAACCTGAAATCTCGTTAAAAAAAAGGCATCTCTTCTTTCGTGAAGAGATGCCTTTCGCGTTCATGTGGCCGCTTGTTATACCCTCATGACGTTTTTAGCCGCATACCCACGCTCATTCTCTTCAACTTCAAAGGCAACTTTCTCCCCTTCCGTAAGAGTCCGAAACCCCGACATGTTTATTGATGAATAATGAACGAACAAGTCTGCACCATCGTTGCGTTGAATAAAACCGTATCCCTTTTTGTCGTTAAACCACTTTACAATGCCTTCCTCCAACATGTTCCCTCCTTTCAAAACGTGCCTAAATCCCCTTCAGGTTATTTCATTCTGAAAAAATAACCTGACACCACACAGTGAGGCCTATATATCATAAATTCAATAATCAATACAAATTTTTCCAGCATAAATTTATGCCGCACTGTACGGTCCATTTTTTCAGGCTTCTGTATCGGCACACGTTCGTCAGGTAACATCTTGATGGTGTAATATGAAAATATGCTTTTTTTACTGTGCTTTATTATTTTTATCTTTCAAGATATCGCTCGATCTTCGAGGCCTTCTTTAATTTTTCCACGTGAACTCCAATGTCATCGCGGATTTTTCTCTGTTTTAAAAAACGATGCAACTCCTCCTCTACATCGTTTAATGCAAGCGTTGTCTCCGGTTTCTTATCAATAACATGGATAAGATGATATCCGAATGGTGTTTCTACAACGGAACTCATCTGGCCCGGTTTCAAGGAAAATGCTGCATCTTCAAAAGGTTTTACCATCTGCCCCCGTCCGAAATAACCGAGATCTCCTTCTTGAGCGTTGCTGGGACATTGTGAGAATTCTTTGGCAAGCGTCGGGAAATCTTCACCTCTCTTCAGTCTTTGCTCTATTTCAATCAGTTTTTTCTTCGCCAACGCTTTTTCCTTATCTGTTGCACCGGCATCGACTTTTAACAAAATATGACGAACCCGCACCTGCTCAGGCTGTTTAAACATTTCCGGATGGTTCTCATAAAAATCTTTCAGTTCTTTATCGGAAATGGTAACTTTCCGGACGAACTGCGTATCAATGAACCGCTCAAAGACAATTTCGTTCTTTATCTTAGTCTTTACATCCGCCTCTGATAGATTCATCTCAGTCAGGACTTGCTTGAATTCATCCTCACTGGAATATCGATCCTTAAATTTTTCATAATACTCGTTTGTTTCCTTCTCCGTGACCCTGATATTTTTTGTCCGGCTTTCCTGAATAAGAAGCTCCCGATTGATCATGCTCTCGATGACTTCCTTTTCAAGCTGAGAGGCATCAAGACCTTCCGTAGACTGTCCTCTCTGCAAGATCTGCATCATCACCCTGTTCATTTCTCTGTCGAAATCCGCTCTATCAAGGGAGGTTCCGTTGACAACGGCAACGACATCACCGGATTTTAATCCATCGTCTGCCATGGACGTCGAAACAATCAGCACGATACAGATAATAACCATGATAAGAGAGAAACACTTTTTCTGAATTTTTATCATTGTATTTTAACCTTTCCTTCTACTCATTAACGAAATATAAACTTTATTCCGAGGTGTTTATCACCTTTTGTCTTTTAAGAGCAAGCAATGAATGCATAGTTTTGTACATGGTTACGGGAAAATAAACATTGACAAATCAGAAATCGATTCTATAAAGTTCTAAAGTACGTTCAAGATCTGCCCGATTATTTATTATACTAAAATTCGCGTGATGCTGATAATGGGTCCGCTGATTTTGTATCGCCGGACTGGATAGAATGTAAATGTCATATGGAGGGATAAAAAATAATGAAGAAAAAGTCACTGTTTTGGGGATTACTTGCCGTGATTTTCATCACCTTCGGATGTGCGGGCATGGGTGGAGAGACCAGGCAAGTTGATGAAGGAACCGCACAGAAGTTGCCGGCGTATACGGGGCAGAAGATATCGATTGCAATCATGGATTTTGAAACTAAGGTTCCCGGTTACGACTGGCGCGTCGGTCAGGGAGCATCGGATATGCTCACGACGTCACTGGTGAAGACGAAGAAGTATCGCGTTTACGAACGGAACAAGCTGGCAAGTATCATGAAAGAGCAGGGATTTCAGCAAAGTGGGGCTGTTGATCAAGCTACGGCAGTTCGACTCGGCAAAATGATCGGCGTTAAATACATCCTGACCGGAGCGGTTACAGAGTATGGAACATCCCAGAGCGGTTTCCAGGCAGGCGGCTTTGCAAACGTCGGCAAAAAAGGATACTCAGCGGCGGTAGACGTCAGGGCGGTCAGCGTCGAAACGGGAGAAATAGTCTTTGCGGATACTGCGGAGGGCGTTCTGAAGAGCACCCATGTCTCAGTCATGGGTTTCGGAGGCGGTGAAAGTTTTGATCATAAAAAAGCCACTGAAGCCATGAGAATGGCAATTGATAAAGTCATGGCACAGATTTACATTGATCTCAATTAAAATAACGGGAATCACCGGGAAGCAGTGCGGTGATGCAACTCAGGACAATAAGGGGTGTCTTTTTCGTAAGGCGCCCCTTATTTATAATAAGACACAGTGCGTTTCGTACAGACATTGTAATACATCCCATGGCAACGTACCCATTCATCGGATGATCCAACGTTACATTTCATATGTTGACTCCAGCATTGACCATACGCACCCTGCCAAAAAAGAAGGGGCGCAACCTGTTGAGATCGCACCCCATTCTGACTATATGGTGCCGAAGCCGGGATTTGAACCCGGACAGGCATACGCCCACTAGACCCTGAACCTAGCGCGTCTACCAAATTCCGCCACTTCGGCATGCTTTGAATGTTGAAGAACGTTGCCATAAATGAGTGCATACTCTATACTCATGGTAATTGCCTTGTCAAGCAAAAATACGCTTGAAAATAACCCCATACATGCTATGGTACATACACTTATCTACTCATCCATGCGACGGGTATTCACTTCGCATCGACCGCTTACCAGGGCAGGACGTATCACAATACGTAAATACATACCGATGGAGAGAAGTTCTATGGTGGTAATCAGGAACATCGAAGACATTCCAGACGCATTGCACGGTGCCTTCGTAACAATCGGCAACTTTGACGGCATTCACAGGGGGCATCAGCGTATATTCCGAAAGCTGATCGATGACGCTGGAAGGCACAATCGGAAAACCGTCGTTATTACCTTTGATCCTCATCCTCAAAAAGTTCTTCATCCTGAACGTCGACCGTTTTTCCTCCTGACGCATCTCGACGAAAAGCTGCGGTTGCTGGAAAGGTCGGGAATCGATGCCGTTGTTTTGATAACATTCACTTTGAAATTCGCCAGAACAACTGCGGAGGATTTCGTCCGAACCATCCTTTGGGACAAGCTTCGTTTATCAAAGCTCTTTATCGGTTATGATTACGCTTTCGGAAAAGACAAACGGGGCAATGCAGCCTTTCTGAAAACAATCGGAGCGAAACTCGGCTTTGAAGTGGAAGAAATCATCGTGGTCAAGGAAAATAACACTATTGCCAGCAGCACCAATATTCGTGAGGCAATATGCGAAGGCAATGTCAAATTGGCTCATACGTTGCTCGGCAGACCTTACAATGTTTCCGGCACTGTGGTGAAAGGGTATCGGAGAGGAACGGACATCGGAATTCCGACGGCGAATATACAATCGGAAAAGGTTATGCCTACGCGCGGTGTTTATGCCGTTATCGTCGAGATTGAAGGAATAAAACACCGGGGTGTCATCAATATCGGCTATAATCCCACCTTCGGCAACAATCAACTCTCCATCGAGGTACACCTCTTTGACTTTCATGAGGATATCTACAACAAGCATATCGAAATATTTTTCATCGACAGACTGCGCGATGAAATGAAATTTGATAGTGCCGAAAAGCTGGTGGAGCAGATAAGAAAAGACATTGGAAGGGCACGTACCATCCTGCAGACATATGACGTGAGCGTCACGGATCCGTCAGGGATTCTGCAGTCGGAAGACAGAACCTCTTATTAGAGCCTCCTGAAAAAGTAAAACACATTGATATAGTAATTAGTTACGTGTATATTACGGGTCAATTGGTGCCCG